>Ga0181612_171252_pt1 | contig 22590 bp, 24 predicted proteins | sample HoacroProtozoa21_FD_119630 | JGI IMG/M metagenome (GOLD analysis project Ga0181612, IMG submission 119630) | Hoatzin crop microbial communities from Cojedes, Venezuel. Combined Assembly of Gp0051906, Gp0051904, Gp0051908
ACTTCAGATAACTCCCATAGCGAAGCGATAACTCCAGATAACTTCAGATAACTCCCATAGCGAAGCGATAACTCCAGATAACTCCCGATAAATCCCATCCAAATTTGTAACTAGTAATTTTAAAAGTTAGTATAAAAATGAAAAAAGTTTTAGTAGCAGCCACAATGGCTGTGGCAGTCGCAGGAATCAGCTCTTGCGGCAACTCCACTCCGAAGGCAAGCCTGAAGAGCGATGTAGATTCACTGAGTTATGCCATCGGCATGTCGCAGACGCAAGGTCTGAAAGAGTATCTCGTGGGGCGTCTGGGCGTTGACACTGCCTATATGGACGACTTCATCAAGGGTTTGAACACCGGTGCCAATGCCGGCGACGACAAGAAGAAGGCCGCCTATTATGCCGGCATCCAGATTGGCCAGCAGATTAGCACGCAGATGATAAAGGGCATCAACCACGAGGTGTTCGGCGGCGACTCCACCAAGAGCATTTCGCTGAAAAACTTCATGGCCGGCTTCGTGAGCGGCGTGAAGGGCAAAAACGGACTTATGACGCTTGAGCAGGCCGGCAACGTGGCCGAACAGAAGATGCGCGCCATCCGCGTGGAGAGCATGATGAAGACCTACGGCGGCAACAAAACGCGCGGCGAAAAATTCCTTGCCGAAAACGCAAAGAAAGAGGGCGTGAAGACGCTGCCCAGCGGTGTGCAGTACAAGGTAATCAAGGAAGGCAACGGACCGATTCCGAAAGACACGTCGCTCGTAATCGTTCACTATGAGGGCAAGACGCTCGACGGCAAAGTGTTCGACAGCAGCTACAAGAGGAACGAACCCCAGAACTTCCGCGCCAACCAGGTGATCAAGGGATGGACAGAGGCACTCACCCACATGCCCGAAGGCTCCGTCTGGGAAGTTTACATCCCGCAGGAGCTGGCCTACGGCGAGCGTGAGCAGGGAGACATCCAGCCCTTCTCGGTGCTCGACTTCAAGATTGAACTGATTGGTGTTGACAAGAGGAAAAAATAAACCATGAAGAAAATCATGATAATGGCACTCGTCGTTCTGGCGAGTGCCACTTTTAGCCCTGCCGAAGCTAAAAAGAAAAAGGAGAAGAAGGCGAAAGCCGTCGCCGAGCAGCCGGTGAAGCTGGCCACGGCGTCCGACTCGGTGAGCTACACCGCAGGCATGGCCCTCACGCAGGGACTCGTGGGCTATCTTCAGCAGCGTCTGGGCGTTGACACCGCCTACATGGACGACTTCATCAAGGGCTACGAGCAATATGTGGGTGCGGGCGGCGACCCGAAGCTCACCGCCTACGCCGCCGGCATGGAGATTGGCAAGCAGGTGTCGCAGCAGATGCTGCCGCGCGCCGTCAGCGACTTCAAGGACTCTCCCGACAGCATCAACCCGACGCTCTTCCATCGCGGATTCAAGGCCGCCCTCAGCGGCGACTCAACCGTGATGAGCAGCAAGAGCGGAGCCGAATATTTCACAAAGAAGCGCGAGGCCGACATGAAGGCCAAGCAAGAGAAGCTCTACGGCGAGAACCGTCGCGCCGGCGAGCGCTTCCTGGCTGAAAACAAGACTAAGGACAGCGTGCAGACCACTGCCAGCGGACTGCAATACAAGGTGATCACGATGGGCACAGGCGAAAAGCCGAAGAAGAGCGACCGCGTGAAGGTGAAATATGAAGGCAAACTCATCGACGGCACCATCTTCGACAGTTCCTACACGCGCAAGGACCAGACCAACACGTTCCGCGCCGACCAAGTGATAAAAGGCTGGACCGAAGCTCTGACAATGATGCCGGTGGGAAGCAAGTGGCAACTCTTCATCCCGCAGGAACTGGCCTACGGCGAGCGCGAGGCTGGAAAGATAAAACCATTCTCGGCACTCATCTTCACCGTCGAGCTCATCGACATAGAAGGCAAGAAAGCCACCAAGCAGCCCGAAGTGAAGCCCTCGCCGGTAATGAGAAAGCAGACCACAGCCAAGAAAACTGCTAAAAAGAAATAATATTCCCACTTTTCCTTTCATTTTGTTGGTTATTTCATGCAAAATGACTACTTTTGCAAGCAAACAACGAGAAAACGAATGGAAAAGATAGACAAATTAGACAAAAAAATACTCAGCATCCTCTCCAAGAACGCCAGAATACCGTTCAAGGACGTGGCTGCTGAGTGTGGTGTTTCAAGGGCTGCCATCCATCAGCGCGTGCAGCATCTCATAGAAGACGGCGTGATTCTCGGCAGCGGATACGAGATAAACCCCAAGAGCTTGGGCTACAGCACATGCACCTACGTAGGCATAACCCTCGAAAGAGGCTCGCTATATAAAAAGGTGGTGGAAAAACTGGCCCATATAGAGGAGGTGGTGGAATGCCACTTCACCACCGGTCCCTACACCATGCTCGTGAAGCTCTACGCCCGCGACAACGAGCAGCTGATGGACCTGCTCAACGGAAAACTGCAAGAAATTCCAGGAGTGGTGTCCACCGAGACGCTCATCTCGCTCGAACAGAGCATCAAGCGCGAAATACCGGTGGCACTGCAAGAAAACGAATAAATGGACAGATTCGACTGGCAATCAAGGCTCGACGACATCTACGCCGACTTTCCTGAAGCCAAGAAAAGCCCGGTAGTGGGCATAACGGCCAACTATGGCGAGCAGACGGCCAAACTGGCCGAACAATACTACAAGGCCATAGCCAAAGCGGGGGCAACGCCAGTAATCATACCCCCACTTGCCGACAAGCAGGCAATGGTCAACACGCTGGCAAGGCTCGACGCACTCGTACTGAGCGGCGGAGCCGACATCAATCCCCTCTATTGCGGGGAAGAACCGCAGGCAAGGCTCGGAGGCATCAACGCCGAAAGAGACTTGCCTGAACTGCTTCTCACCCGACTGGCCTACAACCGCCAGATGCCTATCCTCGCCATCTGCAGAGGCATACAGACACTGGCGATAGCCCTCGGCGGACGAATACTGCAAGACATCGGCACCAACAAGATGAAGCACTCGCAGCAGGCCGACCGACAAGAGCCCACCCATTCGGTGAAAGTGGAGCCCGACTCCATGCTGGCATCCATCTATTCGCTCGACGAGAATAGACCGACGCTCTACGTCAACTCGTTCCACCATCAGGCCGTCAGAGAGGGAGGGCCATGCCTGCGAGTGGTGGCAAAAGCCCCCGACGGAGTGATAGAGGCAGTGGAGTCAACCGAGTTTAAACCCATCATCGGCGTACAGTGGCATCCGGAATGTCTCGACGAGGGCGCGCCGCTGTTCAAATGGATCGTCGATGAAGCCGCGACCTACCGCAAGGCCCACGACCTGCACGACCGCATCCTCACGCTCGACACCCACTGCGACACCCCGATGTTCTTCCCCCAAAACGTGGAGTTCGCCCACCGCGACAGCCGAATACTCGTCGATCTGCACAAGATGACCGAAGGACGGCTCGACGCAACAATCATGGCGGCCTATCTGCCACAGCCGAAAATCGGAGAGAGCTTCACGTCGAAAGTTGATTTCGACGTGAAAGGCCCCACAGAATACGCCGACCTCATATTCGACAAGATAGAGGAGATTGTGGAGAAAAACCGCCACCACCTGAGCATCGCCCGCCGACCCGCCGACCTCTACGCCGACAAGCGCGAAGGACGCAAGTCGATTATGCTCGCCATAGAAAACGGACTGGCACTGGGCGGCAAACTGGAAAACGTGGAGCACTTCGCCAAACGAGGAGTGGTATATATCACGCTCTGCCACAATGGCGACAACGACATCTGCGACAGCGCAAGGGGATGCAACACCCACAACGGAGTGAGCCGCTTCGGACGTCAAGTAATCCGCGAAATGAACCGGCTGGGCATCATGGTTGACCTCAGCCATGCCTCTGAAAAGAGCTTCTACGACGCCCTTGAAATGAGCCAGACGCCCATCGTCTGCTCCCACAGCTGCTGCCGCGCACTCTGCGACCATCCGCGCAACCTGACCGACGCACAGATGCAGGCTCTTGCCCAGCGCGGAGGAGTGATGCAGGTGAACCTCTACAAAGGTTTCCTGCGCGACGACGGCGAGGCCAACATCAACGACTTCATGCGACACATCGACCACGCTATCGAGGTGATGGGCATCGACCACGTGGGCATCGGAACCGACTTCGACGGCGACGGAGGAGTGCCGGGACTGGCCGACGCATCGGAACTGCTCAACTACACCCGCCAGCTGATGGCACGCAAAATGACCGAAAAGCAAATAGAAAAACTCTGGGGCGGCAACTTCCTGAACGTCATGAGTCTCGTCGGAAGATCTGCACACAGTAAAACTGACAACTGAAAAAGTGAAAAAAATCATCATCTTAGTCTGCCTTCTGGCAGCAGCCGCCATAGCATGGTGGGCAATCAGCCGGCATGGCAATGCCTATAAGGAAACGACAGAACAGCAAGAACCCGTAGGTCCGTCATTCAATGCCGACAGTGCCTACGCCTTCTGCGAGGCACAATGCTCATTCGGCCCGCGCACGATGAACAGCGAAGCCCACGAGAAGTGCGGCCAATGGATTGCAGGAGAGTTCCGCCGACTCGGAATGAGCGTGGAAGAACAGCGGCCCACCCTGACCGGATACGACGGCACACCACTGAAAGCCACCAACATCATTGCACGCTACCAACCCGACAAGACGCCACGCATACTGCTCTGCGCCCACTGGGACTCGCGGCCGTGGGCCGACAACGACCCCGACTCGGCCAACTGGCGAAAGCCGGTGATGGCCGCCAACGACGGAGCAAGCGGCGTGGCCGTGCTGCTCGAACTGGCCAGAACCATAGCGCAAGACGGAGGCATCGACTGCGGCATCGACTTCGTATGCTTCGACGCCGAAGACTGGGGCACACCGCAATGGAGCGACCACGAGAGCGATGCCGACGTGTGGGCTCTCGGGTCGGCCTACTGGGCAGAGAGCATGAAAGACGCACCCAACAAGCCACTCTTTGGCATTCTGCTCGACATGGTGGGCGGACAAGGCGCACAATTCTATCAGGAAGGCATATCGAAGATGTATGCTCTCGGCCTCGTTGACCGCGTATGGCAGGCCGCCGCACTAATGGGCTACGGTTCCACCTTCCCCACTCTTGAGGGGGGCATGATCACCGACGACCACTATCCCCTGAACACCGTGGCAGGCATACCCACCATCGACATCATCCCCTACTACCCCGACTGCGAGGAGAGTTCCTTCGGCCCGACATGGCACACCGTAAGCGACGACATGCAGCACATCGACCGCACGACCCTGAAGGCCGTAGGACAAACCGTTGTGCAAACTCTATACTCGCAATACTCCAAGAAGACAAACTGAGAATTGAGAATAAAAAAGAGTTCAGGAGGAGTTGACGCACACACTGATTGCAGCAACTCCTCCTGAATTATTTAAGCGGGACAAAAACCACTAAAGCTGTCCTGCCTCCACCATCAGCACCACACGCTCGGTGAGGCGGTCGGTGGTCTCGGGCTTGTATTCTTTCTTCAGACTTGCGCCGAATACCCATGCGAAGGCCTGCCACCATCCGGCGCGGATGGGTCCCATGAAGGCCTGCACAATCTCATAACTCGACGAGTTGCACTCGCGGTTGACAAGCTTTATGAGCAGCTTGCCCTGCGAATAGGTAAGCTTCTTCATGCGCGGCTTGTAGGTCTCGTAGATGTCGCGCTCCACCTTTTTCATGTGCTCGTCTTTCGACTTCTTGTCGGGCAGCGTCTCCAGATATTCGTAAGTCTCTATGATTATCTTGTTCACCTCTTTGGCTATGGGCAGCGTCTTCTTCACGTTGCGCACCAAGCGGTTGTAGGCTTCGGCCTGCTTGGCGTTTTTGAAGACGGGCGGCGGATAAACATAGACGTTGTTCATCTCGACGTATGTGATGCTGTCTTTGCCCTCTTTCACTTTTCCCACTCTCACCATAGGCACGAAGGTTGGGTTGTCCATATCGACGGCTCGGTCTTCGGGCAACACTTTCTTCGATTGCGCGGCGGCCATCAGCGGCAGCGCCATCATGAGCAAGAGTGCGGCTGGCTTCTTCACGCTACTCAAGATTTAGCGATGCGAGCCACGTGTTGAGGTCGCTGTCCTCGCCGCCCTTGTATTTCCAGTGGGCGGCCGCTCCATGCTCGGCCATCTCGTTCATTCGTTCTGAGCGTATTTGCAGCTCTATCCAGTTGCAGTCGGGACCCATCACCGTCAGCTGCAATGCCTCATAGCCCGACGGGCGCGGATGAGTAATCCAGTCGCGTATGCGGTCGGGGTGGGCGCGGTAGAGCGATGTGATGACGGTGTAGATGCGCCAGCAGTCGAGTTTCTCTGGGTCGAGAAACGAGGGGTCGAGGGCTCGCTCGTCGGGCTGAAGCAGCTCGGCCTTCTCGTGAGGCTTGAACACCACTCGCGTGGCGAAGAGGTCATATACGTCGTCGAAAGTGATGCCGCTGGCGGTCATCTTCCTCCAGATGGAATAGACCGACTTCATGCGGTATTCGAATGTGTATTGCAGATTGATGCTGTCGAGCATCGAGCAGATGGGGGCTCTGAATGTGCGGAATACCATCTCGCAGGTGGCTTCGGCTTCGATGAGCAGCTGCTTCAGCTCGGCATATTCGTCGGGATGGCCGTAAACCATGCCGTAGTGCTCCAGCTGGCTTTTCTCGGCCATCAGTCCGAGACGCTCGGCAGCAGGGGCATGCCTGTCGAGGGCTTCGAGGGCTTTCTCGCGCAGTGTGGCAGCGTCGGTGCCGTCGGGATTGCGCAGCAGTTCCACGCGTGCGGCAATGGCGCTTGAGGCACGCTCCAGCAATCTTTCAGTGTCGGCCATAGCTCACTGCTCTATCTCAAACAAAGGCATGAAGCCTGTCATGGCGAACACTGTGCGCACCGATTCCTGCATGTTCCTTATCACCACCTTGCCGCCTTTGGCAATGGTCTCCTTGCGCAACTGCAAGAGCAGTCGAAGGCCCGAGCTAGAGATGAACTGCAAGTCGGTGCAGTCGAGGGTGATCACTTGGTCGGCATGGTCCATGAGCGGCTGCATATCGACCGATAACTGGCGGGCGGAAGCGGTGTCGAGGCGTCCGCTGAGAACAGCGGTCTGGCCGCCTTCTGTCTCTTTTATCTCTATCGTCGTCATAACTTTCCCGATTAAAAAATGATTGGATGGCAAAGTTACGCTTTTTACTTGATAATTCAGGCTTTGTGCTTTAAACTTTAAACTTTTTTAGTTACGGTTGAAAACAATTGACAATTAAAGTTTAAAGCGAAGAAACTCATTTCATGAGCCATTGTCCGTCGCGCATCACCATCGGCACCACTATCTCCTCGTTGGTGGAGTCGCCGAAACAAAGCACGAGAAAGGCTTCGGCAGAGAGCGAGTCGCTCTTTGAGTTCATCAGCCTCACGCTGCGCACGCCCCGATGCTCGCGCTCCATGCGGCCGACAAACTGGCGGGCATTTAGCACGAGCTGCTCGCAATAGTCGGCGGGCAACTGACTGAAACCGTCGATGCCGGCCGTGAAGTCGTCGTAGCGGCCATCGACAAGGGCTTGGTAAAAAGAGAGCGCGTGCTGACCGGCCACATCTTTCGGCGGCCGGTCGCTGCACGCGCCTATTGCTGCGATGAGCAGAAGCAGCAGAACTCGCCTCATCACTTCTGCCTTATAAATATGTTGATGGGCGTTCCGGTGAGCGTCCAGTTCTCGCGTATCTTGTTTTCAAGGAACCGCCGGTAGTTCTCTTTCACATATTGCGGCAGGTTGGCGAAGAATACAAACGACGGTATCTTGGTGTTCGGAATCTGCGAGCAATACTTTATCTTGATATATTTTCCCTTTATCGACTGCGGCGGAGTGGCCTCGATTATGGGCAGCATCACCTCGTTGAGCTTCGTGGTTCCGATGCGAAGGGTGCGGTTCAGATACACCTGCTTTGCCGTCTCCAGCACCTTGTAGATGCGCTGCTTGGTGAGCGCCGATGCAAACACTATGGGGAAATCGGTGAAGGGGGCCATTCTGCCACGTATGGCCTCCTCGAAGGTCTTTATCGATTCGGGGCTCTTGTCTTCCACGAGGTCCCACTTGTTGACCACCACGACGAGCGACTTGTTGTTCTTCTGAATAATCTGGAAGATGTTCATGTCTTGCGACTCTATGCCTCGCGTGGCGTCGATCATCAGTATGCAGACGTCGCTGTTCTCGATGGCTCTGATGGCCCGCATCACGCTGTAGAACTCCAGATTCTCCTCCACCTTGTTCTTGCGCCTTATGCCGGCGGTATCGACAAGATAGAAGTCGAAGCCGAACTTGTCGTAGCGCGTGTAGATGCTGTCGCGCGTGGTTCCGGCTATTTCGGTAACAATGTTGCGGTCTTCGCCGATAAAGGCGTTGATTATCGAACTCTTGCCGGCGTTGGGTCTGCCCACTACGGCAAAGCGCGGTATGTCTTCGTCGATGCTCTCCTCAGGCACGTCTTTCAGCCGCTCAAGCACAGTGTCGAGCAGGTCGCCGGTGCCGCTGCCGGTGGCCGCGCTGATGCAGAAGGGGTCGCCCAGTCCGAGCTTGTAGAACTCGGCGGCGTAGTATTGCTGCGTGCCGTCGTCCACCTTGTTGGCCACGAGAATCACCGGCAGCTTGGTGCGCCGGAGAATCTTTGCCACATCCTCGTCCCAGTCGGTCAGGCCGTTATGCGTGTCAACGAGAAACAGCACGAGGTCGGCCTCCTCAGTGGCGATAATCACTTGCCGGCGAATGGCTTCTTCGAATATGTCGTCGCTATTTACCACCCAGCCGCCAGTATCGACAACCGAAAATTCCTTGCCGTTCCACTCGCACTTGCCGTATTGACGGTCGCGAGTGGTGCCGGCCTCTTCGCTGACGATGGCCTGCCTCGACTTCGTAAGTCGGTTGAAAAGAGTGGATTTGCCCACGTTGGGGCGTCCTACTATGGCTACTAAACTTGGCACTTCTACTTTAAACTTTAAATTTTAAACCTTAAACTTTCTCTCGTATGAGCGGGGAAGCAGGGAGCTGGAAGCAGGACTCATGCCCTGTCGATATAAAAAGCGATAAGACATTTGTCCTGCTTCCAGCTCCTTGACTCCAGCTCTTGTATAGCTAATTCTCTATTGTCAACTCCCGACTCACTCCGGATGGTATCCGAAGCTGTCGAGCTCGCGGTCGCTGTTGCGCCAGTCCTTGTCCACCTTCACGTAGGTCTCCAAGTAGATGCTCTTGTCGAAGAATCGCTCAAGAGACCGTCGCGCTTCAGTGGAGACTCGCTTCAGGGCTTGCCCCTGATGGCCGATGATGATGCCTTTCTGCGAGTCGCGCTCCACGTAGATGATGGCGCGGATGTGGATGCTCTTCTCTTTCTCCTTAAACTCCTCCACGCGCACCTCCACCGAGTAGGGTATCTCCTTGTCGTAGTAGAGCAGGATTTTCTCGCGGATTATCTCGCTGACGAAGAAGCGGGCCGGTTTGTCGGTCAGCTGCTCCTTGTCGAAATAGGGCGGCGAGTCGGGCAACAGCTCCTTCACCCGCTTGAGCAACATGTCGATGCCAAACTTGTTTTTGGCCGAAATGGGCAGTATCTCTGCGTTGGGCAGCAGCGCGTGCCACTGCTCCACTATCCCGCCGAGCGTCTTCTGGTCGGTCTGGTCTATCTTGTTGATAAGCAGCAGAACCGGAACGCTCATCTTCGACACCTTGTCGAGAAAACTGCGGTTCTTCTCCGGATTCTCCACCACGTCGGTAACATAGAGCAGCACGTCGGCGTCGGCAAGAGCCGACTCCGAGAAAGCCAGCATCGACTCTTGCAGCTTGTAGTTCGGCTTCAGCACGCCAGGCGTGTCGCTGAACACAATCTGCATGTCGTCGGTGTTGACGATGCCCATAATTCGGTGGCGCGTCGTCTGTGCCTTGAAGGTGGCAATAGAGATGCGCTCGCCGACGAGTTGGTTCATCAGCGTGGACTTTCCCACGTTGGGATTGCCCACGATATTCACAAATCCAGCCTTGTGTGCCACTCCGTTATTCTCCGTCGTAACCCCACTTGTAGAGGTTGGCTCCATGCACGAAGCCTGCCCCGAAAGCGGTCATGATAAGGCGGTCGCCCTTGCGGAGCTTCTTCTCATAGTCCCACAGAGCGAGGGGAATGGTGGCGGCGCTGGTGTTGCCGTAGCGGTCGATGTTGATCATCACCTTGTCGAGCGGCACTTCGATGCGCTTCGTAACAGCCTCGATGATGCGCAGGTTGGCCTCGTGGGGTGCTATCCAAGCGATGTCCTCGCCGGTCAGATTGTTGCGCTTCATTATCTCGAGGCAGTCGTTGCTCATGTCGGTAACGGCATAGCGGAACACCGTGCGCCCCTCCTGATAGATGAAGTGCAGGCGGTGGTCAACGGTGAAGTGGCTCGGCGGGCATACGCTGCCTCCAGCCTTCATGTGGAGGAAAGGCAGGCCGATGCCGTCGGTGCGCAAGAACGAGTCCTGCAGTCCCACGTCTTCGGTAGTGCCCTCCACGAGCACCGCTCCGGCTCCGTCGCCGAAAAGCACGCACGTCTGACGGTCGGTATAGTCAACCATCGACGACATCTTGTCGGCTCCAATCACGATGATGCGCTTGTAGCGGCCCGACTGTATCATGCCCGACGCCATGTCGAGCGAGTAGAGGAAGCCGCAGCAAGCGGCGCTGACGTCGAAGCCGAAAGCGTTTTTCAGTCCAAGCTTGCCGATGACAATCGAGGCCGTCGACGGAAAGTGATAGTCGGGAGTGGTGGTCGTCACGATGAGGGCATCGATGGTCTGCGGGTCAACGCCCGTCTTCTGCAGCAGCTGGCGGGCGGCCTTGCGCGCCAGATAACTGGTGCCCAGACCTTCCTCTGTCAGTATGCGCCGCTCCTTGATGCCGACGCGAGTCATTATCCACTCGTCGCTCGTATCGACCATGCGCGAGAGTTCCTCGTTGTTAAGCACATAGTCGGGCACGTAGCCGCCAATGCCCGTTATCACGGCATTGATTTTCTCCATCTTAAGCCCGCTTTATTCAGCTACTTCTTCCTTCACGATGGCCACCTTGCCGCGGTAGTAGCCGCAGGTCGGGCATACGGTGTGATACACGTAGTAGGCGCCGCAGTTGGGGCATACTGCCAATGTGGGGGCTACGGCCTTGTCGTGGGTTCTTCTTTTCAGCTGACGAGTCTTCGACTGTCTTCTTTTAGGATGTGCCATTTTCTTCTTTAAACTTTATATTTTAAACATTAAATTTTTTATTTGTCGCCTTTGTCCTCCCTCCGCTGCAAGCTATTCGCCGTCTTGCTGCCGCAGCTTTTGGAGCGCGCTCCATCGGGGGTCGGCAGGCTGTTCGTCGGCAGAGCCTTTGCTGGCGTCAACCGAGAGACCGTCGATCATGCGCACCATCTCGGCGTTGCAGCCACCAGGCTCATGCACGTGCTGAAGCGGCAGGCTGAGGGCTATCTGCTCATACACCAGCCAAGCCAGCTGAAGCCAGCCGTCGCGCTCATCGACCACTATCAGGTCGTCCTCCTCCGACGCTTTCTCGCCAAGCTTCACCGCCACACGTCCTCTGCCCTCGACAGGCACCTGCATGTCGTCGAGGCAGCGGTCGCAAGGCAGCGTGACCTCACCATCAACCGAGATGCGCACATCGAAGCTGCGCTCCATCGTCCGGTCGATTTCTATGGTTGCAGCGAGACGTCCGCGCTGAACATCCGCCCCCTCTATCTGGGCGAAATAGCTGTCGTCCAGCTGCCACTCGAACTTAGTAAGCCCGAATTTCAGCGACCGCAGGTCTATTTTGTACGTCTCTAAGTTGCACATATTCAGCGCGTCTGCTCACAACAAGTGTGCCGCCATCGCTGGCGGACACGCTCGTTTGGGGTGCAAAGTTACGAATATTTTATGATTTACAACCTTTTATCACCAACTTTTTTAGATATTTTTTCTTTTTTCATTCTCTTGCCGCGCTTAAATTCCGCCGTCAACCACCCACCAGCCTTGCTGACCGCGACGAAGGGCTATCTGCGAGCGAAGGGTGTCGCCACTAGCGGTTATGCTGTTGAAGACGACTAATGTGCCGGCGTAGTCTTTCGATTTCCGCTCCTTGAAACCACTCATTCGCCTTCCGCGATAAGCCTCCACAAGCTGCGGCATCGTTTGGCGATAGTTCACCCATGCCTCGCTGCGGCTCAGCGTGTCGCCCTTGGCAAGAGCGGTCATGATGCGCTCGGCGGCTTCGGCAGCGCTCTCCTTGCTGAGTTGCGCCTTGCGGTGGCGGCTGGCCGACAGGCTTTCGGCCAGATTGGTGGCTTTCGAGTCGAAATCTTTGGGCAGACGGAGCAGCTGCCGTCGGTCGATGGGCGCGTCGTAGCTTATCTCGGTGCTGCGCATGACAAGCGTCTCGCCGCCGCCGGACGTCATCCATGCGCGCACGCCATGCAGCAGGCGGTCGCGTTTCAGAAATGTGTTTTCTATCTTCCACTGGCCTGTCTTGGTGACAATCACCCACGACGAGTCGGTTTCGGCAACGCTCATGCGGGCATTCTTCCGCTCAATCCAGTCGGCCTGGCGTTTCAGCAGATAGCGCGGATGCAGCAGCACAGCCATATCCTCAATCAGATTATATTCGGCGGGAGCTTCCCACATCAGTCCGCCTGACGTCCACATGCACTGCCGCCGTCCGTCGAACAAGGCTGTGCGCCCGTGCTTCTTCTCCACCCGCCAGAGGAGGGTGTCGCGCTGGCGAAGCTGCATGACGGTGATGGGCATAAACGGGCATTTCGGGTCGAAATAGGCAAAGTTCTCGTCGTTCAGCGTGCGGGCAAGCAGTTTCATGGTGCAACTGCCTGTCTTTTCGATATTTGCAAGACCATCGCCAATCGAGAAAGCGCTTGTGGCCCTTGCCTCCGACGAGAAAAGTCCGCACATCCCAGCCACCACGCCTGCCCCGAAGATGAGGCAAGCAATGGCGACGCGCCCCAAGACCTTCGGCAGCCGAAGCCGGCGCGCCTTCGGTTGCGGCGCGTGTCTCGGCGTGAGCATCTCGGCCACGGCCTTCGTCTGCTCGTAGTAGTCGCGGCAGGCAGTGCAGCTCTCCATGTGGCTCTCCAGTTCGGCCACCGTCTGTGGGTCGGGCTGATTGTCGAACATCTCGACCATCTTTTCCTTAAAATCTTCGCAATTCATATTCCTGCTGTATTTTTTAAGTTACTGAGTTCTTAAGTTTTTGAGTTCTTAGGTTCATTAGCTCTTATGTTCTTAAGCTGAAACTCACGAACTCACGTTACGGCTCTGCCGCCTCGTTTGTCGAAGAATTTTCGATTTTCAATTCTCAATTCTCAATTTGCCGCGCCATGCTGCTTCTCAGCTTCTCCATGCCGTAGCGGAAGCGCGACTTGGCAGTGGCAAGCGGCACGCCGAGTATGTCGGCAATCTCGGCAAAGCTCTTGTCGCAATGAAACCGCAGGCGAATCACCTCCTGCTGCTCGTCGGGAATCATGGCGAGCAGCTGGCTGATGCGCTGAAACTCTTGCGAGAAATCGGCTGGCTCCTCGCAGGCCAAGTGCTTCGCCTCTTCCAGAGACACCTGCCCCACCCTCTGCCCGCGCATACGGCTGGCGCAGAGGTTGGCCAGCGAGCGGTAGAGATAGGCGACGGGACGCTCAGGCCTGCTGACTGCCGACTGCATACGGAGCAGCACGTCCTGCACCGCGTCTTCCGCATCGTCGGCATTGCCCAGCCTGTAGCAAGCGTAGCGCAGCAGACGAGGCCGCTCGCGCTCTATGTCTATTCTGTTGTCTTCCTTTTCCATTGTCTTCTCTGTCGGGATGTCCGCGCGGGATGCGCATAAACTTTCGTCCCTCTATATAAAAGACGCAAAAGCGAGGAAAAAGATTTAAAATCGGGACACTTTTTTGCCCCCATGCCCATCGAAAAAAACATCCATCCCGATGCGTTGTCAGTAAATCAATTTGATTTGCTCAGTAAATCAATTTGATTTAGTCAGTAAATCAATTTGATTTAGTCGGTAAATCAATTTGATTTACTGAGAAGCATCGGGGCGGTTGTCCGGAGCTGTCGGGAAAATACCTCTTCATGTGCGTAAAACTTAAGAAAAATTTGCTACCTTTGCCCCGACGAACAAAGAGAAAGAGGAAATGGAAGGCGCAAAACGTATCGAGTGGATTAGCATCATGCAGAGCTTCGCCATCGTGCTTGTGGTGATGTATCATGTGCAGCTGGTGGACAAATCCACCGGCATGAACCACGCGTTTTGCGAGCATATCTCCGATATTGTGGAGCCGTTTCACATGCCCGCGTTCTTCTTCGTTTCCGGAGCCTTGCTGTGTCTGACGAGAATAGAAAGGCATTGGCAGACGCGCCGCCTTTATGCAGACAAGTTGCGGCGGCTGATGGTGCCGATGGTTTTCTTCGTCGTCGTCAATTATATTCTGAAGGTTGCCATGAATTCCGTGGTGAAGCATCCGGTGGAGGCATCGCTGTGGAACTTTGTCGAGAGCTTTTTCATCTATAAGAACCATCCGTCAGACTATCTCTGGTTTCTGCCGACATTGATGGGGCTGATGCTGCTCTACCCGTTTCTTCGCGCCGTTTGCAACCGCACGAGTCTCATAGCGCCCGTCTTCATCACCTCGGTGGCGTTGTGGTTTGTCGATTTGCCCATACCCGAAGAGTGGAACGTTCTGAGCATCTCTCATCTGAATAAATATTTTGTCTTTTTCTTTTCCGGCGTCGTTACATTCAAGCTAGGCCTCTACAAGCGTCTGAACAGCTGGCCGGCACTGGCGGTTAGCGGCGCGGCGACGGTGGCTTTCTATCTGTGCGACATACCTCTGGCCACGTCGCTTGCCGGCATTTGCGCCATCATGAGTGCCTCGCTTCTTGCGGAGCGGGTCTGTGGCAGGCTGTTTTCCAGCTTTCGCAATTACATATTTCCTATCTATCTCATGGGAATCCGCGTTCAGGCCATCGTGGAACTCCTGCTGTGGCGCATGGTTTTTTATGACGAGCGTTTCGTCGTTGTGTTCTACGTAGTCAATGTTCTCGCCGGCCTCTACATCCCGGTTCTTATAGCGAAGTTGCTGGAAAAGAGCCATTCCAATCTTCTGAAAATGTGCTTCGGGCTGAGAAGGTCTTGAGTTTTCCAAGTTCTAATCCAAATGCGCTGCTGCCGGCCTTTTTCGCGCTCTTTCGGAAGAATAGCGCAAAAAGAAGTCGTTGGGGAGCGATGTTTCGATGATTTTGATTACCTTTGCACGCTCAAACGAAAAGGTAAGCAACGATGAGTTCAAAAGTGAAAGGCTTTGCGGCGGGCGTGGCCTCAGCAGTGAGCTACGGCATGAATCCGCTCGGCGCACTCTATATGTATGAAGACGGCATGAAGCCGATGTCGGTGCTGTTCTGGCGGTTTTCGCTGGCGGCACTGATGCTGCTCTGCGTGATGACGGTGCAGCGCAAACCGATAGCTTGCAGCCGAAAGGAGGCGCGGGTGCTGGCCATGCTCGGCCTGCTCTTCATCGCCTCGTCGGTCACCTACTATTCCAGTTTCCTCTATATCGAGGCGGGCATAGCGTGCACCATTCTCTTCTTCTATCCGGTGATGGTGGCGGTCATGATGGCAGTGTTTTTCAAGGAGCGCATCACCGTGCCTACGGCAGCGGCCATAGTGCTTTCGCTGGCGGGCATTCTGCTGCTCTATCGCGGCGACGGCGACACGCGCCTCTCGTCGGTGGGCATGGCACTGGTCATGGCGTCGGCACTGAGCTACGCCATATATATCGTGCTGCTGAACAGGTCAACCATCCGAATGTCGTCGGTAAAGCTGACGTTCTATGTGCTCACCGTGTGCGTGGCGGCACTGGTGGTGGCTTCGCTGGTCAGCGGCAACCCCATCCAGATGCCTCCCACGCCCCGCTCGTGGGCAGCGGCTGTGGGACTGGCCCTGGTGCCAACGGTGATCTCGCTGCTCACGATGGCAGTGGCCATCCGCCTGATTGGCTCCACTCCGACGGCCATCATGGGTGCGCTCGAACCTGTTACGGCGGTGGCCATCGGTGTGGCTGTGTTTGGCGAGGCCTTCACTCCCTCGCTTGCTCTGGGCATTGCGCTCATCCTTGCGGCAGTGATGCTGATTGTTGTGGGCGGACATGCCCATCCCATGCGTCTGGCGCGCGCCGTCTATCATCGCGGAAAAAAGGTGATGAAGCATTGGCGGTGGCGATAGCAGCACGCTGTTGTCGCCGAGATTCCGACTGCCCTCTCGCGCGCGCATATATAATATAAGGTGTAGCGGATGACTGTTTTCCCGATGAAATCGGCAAAAATTGAGTGAGACGGTCCGTCGCCTCCTCACTGGCGGCAACAGTCATCGGTTCGCCAAAACAGTGCGAGGACACATCCCGCCCTCCTCTGTCGGGCAGGAGGCATCCTCGCCGATGTATTTCTGTTGCGCAGAATTAGTATTCGAGAACGGGAGGCAGCTCCTTAGCCTGGTCGATCATGCGCTGCACTTCTACTACGGCAGGCACGCGGTTGCACAGGTTCTTCTCGTTGTTCACCTCTTCCAGTTTCGGCTGTAGATTTTCAGCCACGCGGTGGCGGGGCTCTTTCACGGTGTCAACGCCGGAAGCCTCGAGCAGTTCGGCAAACTGCGGTCCCACGCCGTCGATGCGGAAAAGGTCGGCATGGTTGGCCCACTTCAGGATGAGCTTCGGGCTGATGTCGGCCTGCTCGGCCAGAGCCTTGCGCTGGGAGGGGGTGACACACTTGTCAAGGAGTTCGCTCACTTTGTTGATGCCTACAGCTTTCAGCTTCTCAGCATAGACGGGGCCAATGCCCTCGATGTCGATAATCTTGTAATCCATAATCGTTTGGTTAATTGATTCTTTAGGTCATGAGCGCGGGCAGAAAAACCGCCACTCATTCATCCGCAAAATTACAGAAAAGTTTTGAAACAAACAAATTTTTGAGAAAAAAACCTAATAAGCGGCGGTCTTTTCACAAAAAAGCCGTATATTTGCACAACAAACATGAAAATGTAACCAAGAAAAGAGAATATCAGACATGACATTCACAGAACTTTGCACCAATGTCTTCAACAAGGCCATCGACGACTATCATCTGAAAGACGATGTCGATACCCCCATCAACAACCCCTACGAGCGCGAAGCCATAGAGCACGACCTCTACCTGAAGTGCTGGATTGACACCGTGCAGTGGCACTTGGAAGACATCATCCGCGACCCGCACATAGACCCGCTGGAGGCTCTGCAGCTGAAGCGGCGCATAGACCGCAGCAACCAAAACCGCACCGACCTCGTTGAGCAGATTGACACATACTTCCGCAAGAAATATGCCGAAGTGAAGCCACTGCCGGAGGCAAGGCTCAACACCGAGAGCCCGGCGTGGGCCATCGACCGCCTGTCTATCCTCGCGCTGAAGATTTACCACATGCGCGAGCAGACGCTCAGGCAGGACGCCACCCAAGAGCACAAAGAGCGCTGCCAGGCCAAGCTCGACGTGCTGCTGGAGCAACAGCAAGACCTGTCAACCGCCATCGAACAGCTGCTCGACGACATAGCCAACGGGCGAATATATATGAAGGTTTACAGGCAGATGAAAATGTATAACGACCCGTCAACCAATCCCGTGCTATACAAAAAGTGAAAAAGGACCATATACTCATCATACGCTTCTCGGCAATGGGCGACGTTACGATGCTCGTGCCTGTGGTGAGCTCGCTGGCAAAGCAGTATCCCGACGTGAGGGTTACAGTGCTGAGCAGGCCCTTTGCAAGACCTCTCTTTGAAGACCTCGCGCCAAACGTGAACTTCATGGAGGCCGACCTGAAGACGGAATACAAGGGAGTGAAGGGACTCAACGCGCTCTACCGCAGGCTTGTGGCAAAAAACTTCACCCACATCGCCGACATGCACGGAGTGCTGCGCTCCCGCTACCTTCGCCTGCGATTCAATCTGGGCAACTACCGCGTGGAGCACATCGACAAGCACCGGCGCGGCAAGCGACAGCTCACGCAGCAGTCGAACAAGGTGTTGCAGCAGCAGCCCACATCATTCGAAAACTATGCCGAAGTGCTCAGCCGGCTGGGCTTCCCCGTCAAGCTGGAGTTCACCTCAATATTCCCGCCCGAAGGCGGCAACATCAACCTGCTGCCGAAGGCCATCGGACCGAAAAACGAGACTGATCCGTGGATAGGCATCGCCCCTTTCGCCGCCCATCCAGGAAAGGTCTATCCGCCGAGACTGATGGAGCAGGTGATAAGCAATCTTCAGTCGGAATACCCCACAGCGCGCATCTTCTTCTTCGGGCGCGGACAAGACGAGGAGCGATACTTCGGACAGTGGTGCCAACGGCAACCGCGATGCGTCAACGCCAGCAAACTGATGGAGAGCCTCCACCAAGAACTCATCCTGATGAGCCATCTCGACGTGATGATTTCGATGGACAGCGCCAACCAGCACCTCGCAGCCATCTGCGGAACAACGGTGGTGAGCGTATGGGGAGCCACCCACCCCTACGCCGGTTTTCTCGCCTGGGGACAGAGCCGCGACAACTGCGTGCAGCTCGACCTGCCCTGCCGGCCATGCTCGGTGTTCGGAAACAAACCTTGCCTGCGGGGCGACATGGCGTGCATGAACAATATCAACCCGCAAGACATCGTAAAGAAAGTGGAACAAATCATTAACCCCTAAAACAAGAGAAAATATGCAAAAGTACGTATGCGACACCTGCGGATGGGAGTATGATCCCGAAGTAGGAGACCCCGAAAACGGCATTCCCGCCGGAACAGCATTTGAAGACCTGCCCGACGACTTCGTATGCCCCATCTGCGGAGTGGGCAAAGAGGATTTCTCGCCGGCATGAAACAGCCGATGAAACCGACAAAAAAAGAAGCTCCAGCCGTTGGAAAGCGGCTGGAGCTTCTTTTCTGATGCCGGCCTACCGCAGCATCAGCCGCTCGGCAAACTTGTATATCACGATGCCCGCAGTAACGGCGACATTCATGGAGTGCTTGGTGCCAAGCTGGGGAATCTCCAAGCAGCCGTCGCACGCATCGACAACGTCTTGATGAACTCCCTTCACCTCGTTGCCCATCACAATGGCAAAATCGGCGGTTTCATCGGGCAAAAACCTGTGCAGCTTGGTGCTTTTCTCCACCTGCTCCACCGCCAGTACTCTCACTCCCTCAGCACGCAACGCCTCTACCGCCTCAAGAGCCGTAGGGAAATAGCGCCACGCCACGCTCTCCTCTGCTCCGAGAGCCGTCTTGTGAATCTCCACCGAAGGGGGTGTCGATGTGATGCCGCACAAGCAAATCTCCTTCACCCTGAAGGCGTCGGCAGTGCGGAAGATGCTGCCCACATTGTACATTGAGCGCACATCGTCGAGCACCACCGTCAGCGGCAACTTCTCGGCCTGGCGATACTCATCCACCGTCAGGCGCGTCATCTCGATGGTCTTTACCTTGCGCATCGGTCAACTCATCTCGAGCATTCGGCGGATGGGCTTCACCGCCTCCTTGGCAATGGCGGGGTCAACCTCCACCTTCGGCTCGCCGTCGCGCAGACAGGCATAAATCTTCTCAAGAGTGTTGAGCTTCATGTAGTCGCACTCGTTGCACGAACAGCCCAGCGACCCCTCGCTCACCTCTGGTGGAACGGGGTAAAAATGCTTGTCGGGACAGGTGCGCTGCATCTCGTGGAGAATGCCGGCTTCGGTGGCCACGATAAACTCGCGCGCGTCGCTCTCCTGTGCATAGCGCAGCATGACCGCCGTCGAGCCCTTCACGTCGGCAACGGCCAGCACCGGACTCTTGCACTCCAAGTGGGCCATGACCACAGCATCGGGGTGCTCGCGCTTCAAACGCACGATTTCATCGACAGAAAAACGCTCGTGAACGTGGCATCCGCCTTGCCAGAGCAGCATGTCGCGACCCGTCTCCGCGTTGATATAGTTGCCCAAGTTGTAGTCGGGACCGAAGATGAGTTTGGCGTCCTTCGGCAACTGGTCAACAATGCGCTTGGCGTTGCCCGACGTTACCACGATGTCGGTCAGAGCCTTCACCGCCGCAGTGGTGTTCACATAGCTGATGACCTGATAGCCGGGATGCTCCTCCTTGAAACGCTTCAGGTCGTCGGCACGGCAAGAGTCAGCCAGCGAGCAGCCTGCCTCCATGTCGGGCACCAGCACCGTCTTGTCGGGCGAGAGCAGCTTGCACGTCTCGGCCATGAAGTGGACGCCGCACATCACCATAATGTCGGCGTCGGTAGATGCCGCCTTCTGTGCCAAAGCAAGAGAATCGCCGATGAAATGGGCTATTTCCTGCACCTCAGGCCTTGTGTAGTAGTGAGCCAGGATAATGGCGTTTTTTTCCTCACATAGCCTTTTGATTTCCTTTTTCAACTGTTCTTGGTTCATCGTCTTTTTGATTGTTTGGTGCAAAAATACAACTTTTCCGCGAGTTTACCATCATTTTCACCGCTTTTTCTTCTCTGCTACGGAGAAAGGCAAGCGCAAGCAATCGTTTGCACAACTTTTTTGGCGCAGAAAGAGAGGCAGCGATTGGCGGTCTCACCTTTAATATGTAATTTTACCGCAGAAAACAAACCTAAGGAGAGAAAATGAAGAAAATCATTGTGTGCGCGGCAATGCTTGCCTTGCCCGCCATGACACAAGCCACAGGGTGGCCGAAAGACTACGAGGGCGTGATGCTGCAGGCCTTCTATTGGGACTCTTTTCAAGAGACGGCATGGTCGCGGCTGGAGAAACAGGCCGATGAAATCGCCCGTTTTTTCAATCTCATCTGGATTCCGCAAAGCGGAAAGGCCACTGCCGAGACGAGCATGGGCTACGACCCTCTCTACTATTACAACCAGACTAGCACCTTCGGCACTGAGGCCCAGCTGAAGCAGCTGATTGCCACGCTGAAGGAGAAAGGCACCGGAGTGATTGCCGACGTGGTGGTGAACCATCGCGGCAACGTGAGCAACTGGGTGGACTTCCCCGCCGAGACCAACCCCTACGACGGCAAGACCTACCAGATGGTGTCCACCGACATCTGCGCCGACGACGACGGCGGAGCGACAAAGCAATGGGCCGACAAAAACGGCTACAGCCTCAGCTCAAACAACGACGAGGGAGAAGGATGGAGCGGAATGCGCGACCTCGACCACAAGAGCGCCAACGTGCAGCAGAACGTGCGCGCCTACTGCAAATATCTGAAAGAATATCTCGGCTACACCGGCTTCCGCTACGACATGGTGAAAGGCTTCGACGCTTCGCGCGTGGCCGACTACAACGACTATGCCGGCGCCGACTTCTCGGTGGGAGAATATTGGGACGGTAACGCATCGACCGTGAAGGCATGGCTGAAAAAATGTACGGTTTCATCGGGCGGAGAGATACGCTCGGCCGCCTTCGACTTCCCATTCCGCTACACCGTGCGCGACGCCGTGGGGGGCAACTGGACGCGACTGGCGGGCAGCACTCTGGCCAGCGACGCCGGCTACAGGCAATATGCCGTAACATTCGTTGAGAACCACGACACCGAATATCGCAGCAGCTCTTCGCCGCAAGACCCGCTGAAGCGCGACACGCTGGCCGCCAACGCCTTCATGCTGGCCATGCCTGGCACGCCATGCATATTCCTGAAGCACTGGATTGACTGCAAAGAGGAGCTGAAAAACATGATTTTGGCACGAAAAACGGCTCACATCAGCAACACCAGCAGCTACACTATCGACAGCAACAGCTCGACGCTGTTCCGACTGACCACCACCGGCACCACCGGCCGACGCCTCTGCGCAGTGGTGGGAACATCGGCCAACGCACCGACAGCCATCGACGGCTACACACTCATCCTCGACGGTTACCACTACCGCTACTTCCTCTCCGACGACAGCGAGACGGCATGGGCAAGCGTGGCCGACCGCGACTTCAACAACCCATTCGAGGTCGCGCTGACGGCCATTTCTGCCGATGAAACCGCCAAAATCGTATTCACCACCGACGGCACCACACCATCGGCAACCAACGGCACCATTGTGGCGAGCGGCTACCAGCTGCCCATCAGCGAGACCACCACACTCACCGCAGGAGTGCTCTCTGCGGGAGCCGTTTCGGCTGGCAGCATCATCACCCGACAATATAATAAGGTGGAAGAGGAAATATTCGAGCCCTACGAAATCACCATCTACGTGAACATCGACCAAGCGGGATGGAGCGACGCCACCTACGTGAACTACCACTCGTGGGGCAGCGACGGCACCCACGCCACCACATGGCCCGGCAAGCGCGTAACCCAGACCGCCACCATCGGCGGCAAACAGTGGTTTGTCAACACCTACAAGATAAACAGCACGACCGACTTCGTGAGCTTCGTGTTCAGTCAAGGCACGTCGGCGACAGCCAGCAGCTGCCAGACCGTAGATGTGGGCAGCAGCAGCTACGGCTACAATCAGTCGGCATTCTTCGAGATTGGCGACAAGGGCAGCAACGC
>Ga0181612_124695_pt1 | contig 22584 bp, 20 predicted proteins | sample HoacroProtozoa21_FD_119630 | JGI IMG/M metagenome (GOLD analysis project Ga0181612, IMG submission 119630) | Hoatzin crop microbial communities from Cojedes, Venezuel. Combined Assembly of Gp0051906, Gp0051904, Gp0051908
CTATTAATATTATTACTTACTATAATTATATCTATAAGTAATATCTATTTATTAATAATAAAATAGTTTATAATATAAGAGGTGATTTAAATGCGTATCTTAGTAGTAGAAGATGAATATAATTTAGCAGATGTTATAGCTAGTAAACTAGAAAAAGAAAAATACCAAGTAGATATTTCTCTAGATGGCGAAGATGGTCTAGACTTAGCTTTATCTAATGCTTATGACTTAATAATCTTAGATGTCATGTTACCTAAAAAGAATGGTTTTGATATCTTAAAAGAAGTAAGAGATAATAATATAGATAGTAAAGTAATAATGCTTACTGCTGCATCAGAACTAGAAGATAAATTAAATGGTTTTAATAAAGGTGCTAATGACTACTTAACTAAACCATTTCATATAGATGAACTACTTGCTCGTGTAAATGCTCAATTAAATACAAATAATAATATTAGTAAAGACTATTTAGAAGTAGGTAATACTATTTTAAATACTAAAAGTTCTATTGTTAGCTGTAAAGAATCTAATGAATCAATAGAAATAATAGGTAAAGAATATCAATTACTAGAATATTTTATGCGTAATAAAAATCAAATTATCGAAAAAGATCAAATCTATAATAAAATATGGGGGCTTGATAATGAAATAGAATCCAATAACCTAGAAGCTTATTTATCATTCATAAGAAAAAAATTAAAATTAATAGGGTCTAATTTAAATATTAAAGCTATTCGAGGTATGGGATATAAATTGGAGGTACTAGATGAAAAAAACCAGAAATAAAATATTTTTTGTTATCTGTTTTATCTTATCTTCATTTCTAATAGGTTTCTTAACTATCTATAACTATAGAACATATAATGAAGCTAAAGAAAGTATCGAAAAGACTCTAAGAAGAATGTATAATCCAAGTTCTAAAAATAATGATACTGAAAAAGATATAATATTTATGGATACTCTAGTATATACAGTATCTATAGAAGATAATGAAATAATAGATGTAACTAGTCATACAGAACAAAATATATCAGATGAAGATATTATAGATATAGCAGAAAGTATTATTGATAATAAAAAAGATAGAGAACTATATATCGGCAATTTATATCTAAATAACTATTCATATTCATATCAAAATAAAGGAACATATCTTATTATAGTAGATAATACTATTACTCAAAAAGAATTACAAAAAACTTTAAAAATAAGTATATTCTTATTTATCTACTTTGAAACTATTATAATTTTATTATCATATTTAATAACTAGTTGGATTATTAAACCTATGGAAGAAACCTTTAATAAACAAAAACAATTTATAGCAGATGCATCTCATGAACTAAAAACTCCTTTAACTGTTATAACAGCAAATGCTGAAATGTTAGAAAATGATCCTAAAGAAAAAAAATGGTTAAATAATATTCGTAGTGAAGCAGACAGAATGAGTAACTTAGTAACCAATCTTCTTGATTTAGCTCGTATTGAAAATTCTTCTAGTAAAAAATTATATGAAGAAATAGATTTATCTAAATTAGTAGAAAAAACTATTTTACCATTTGAAAGTCTAATGTATGAAAAAAATATTAAATTAGAATATAATATCAAAGATAATATTAAATTAAATTGTGACCAAGAACAAATAAGAGAATTAATAGTTATTTTAATAGATAATGCTATTAAACATAGTTCTAAAGAAGGACATATAAAAATTAATTTAGAAAAAGAAAAAGATATAATATTTACTATTACTGATAAAGGAGATGCTATATCAAAAGAAGACCAAGAAAAAATATTTGAAAGATTCTATCGTCATGATAAATCTCGTAATCGTAATGATAATCGTTATGGTTTAGGTCTAGCTATTGCTAAGGAAATAGTAGATAATCATAACGGTAAAATAAGTTGTTATTCAGAATATGGCTATACAACATTTAAAGTTATATTTAAATAAGAAGAGAGTATCTTCTTTTTTTAAATAAAATATGATATTATACTACTAAGAATAAAAGGTGATTATATGGAATATTTAAAATTTATTGTAACCAGTGATGAATTTCAAACTATATTTAAATTATTACTAAGCTGTTTCTTAACTGGTATTATTGGTATTGAAAGATCTACTTTAAATAAGCCAGCAGACTTTGGTACTCATACTATTTTAGGAGTTAGTGCTACTTTATCAGTTATTTGTAGTGAATACTTAAGTTCTTTTTATAGTTTAGATGTCGCTCGTATTCCAGCAGCTGTCCTAACAGGTATTGGTTTTATAGGTGCTGGTAGTATCTTAAAAACCGGTACTAATAATATTAAAGGTATTACAACAGCATCCGGAATATTTGCAGTAACTTGTATTGGTCTATGTGTAGGTTCTGGCTATTATATAGGTGCTATTATAGCAACTATTATAGTTTACTTATTGCTAGCATATTCTCATAATATAACAGATAACATATCTCGTTTTGAAACAACTGATTTATATATAGAATTAGATAAAAACAGTAATGATATAATGATTGAAATCGAAAAAATACTTGCTAAAGATAAAGTTCAAATATTAAGAATAGATAAAAAAAGAATGGATAATAAAAATAAAAAAATAGAAGCTATTGAAATCGAAATTAATTATGATACTAAAATAACTAGTAGAGGAGAATTACTTAATAAATTAATATCTTTAGATAATGTCTTATCTATTGAAACTGATAAAGAATAAATATCTAGAAAAGTTTTAATATACTTGATATAATACATTCATAAATATTAAGAAAAGAGGTTTAATTATGGAATTAAAAGGATCTAAAACAGAACAAAATTTAATGACTGCTTTTGCAGGAGAATCTCAAGCTCGTAATAAGTATACTTATTATGCATCTAAAGCTAAAAAAGATGGATATGAACAAATAGCAGCTATCTTTGAAGAAACTGCTAATAATGAAAAAGAACATGCTAAAATGTGGTTTAAAGAATTACATGGTGGAGATATTCCTACTACTGAAGAAAATTTAAAAGATGCAGCAGATGGCGAAAACTATGAATGGACAGACATGTATGATGAATTTGCTCGTGTAGCAGAAGAAGAAGGATTTAAAGCTATCGCAGCTAAATTTAGATTAGTAGGAGAAATCGAAAAACATCATGAAGAAAGATATCGTAAACTACTAAAAAATATTGATGATAAAGTAGTATTTTCTAAAGATGAAGATGCTATTTGGATTTGTCGTAACTGTGGTCATATTGTAATTGGTAAACAAGCACCAAAAGTATGTCCAGTATGTGCTCATCCTCAAAGCTATTTTGAATTAAAAAGTGAAAATTATTAAGATAATATAAAAATATTATCTTTTTTTATGCTATAATGTTAATAATAGAGGTGATTGAAGATGAGTTATATTATAATTGGTCTAATTATTTTAATACTAGTTTATTTTTTTATTACTTTTAATATCCTAGTAACTAAGAAAAACAAAGTAAAAGAAGCATTTTCTACAATGGATGTTTATCTAAAAAAGAGATGGGATTTAATACCTAATTTAGTCGAAACTACAAAAGGATATGCTAAATATGAAAGTAATACTTTAAAAAGGATAATTGAAGAAAGAAATAACTATAATAATTTATCTACTGTAGAAAAATTAAATAGTAATGAAAAACTTTCTGATAATCTAACTAAATTAATGGCTTTGGTAGAAAGTTATCCTGAATTAAAAGCTAATGAAAACTTTCTAAATTTAAGTGAAAAATTATCTAGTGTTGAGGATGAAATTGCCCATTCTCGTAAATACTACAATGCATCAGTTAGAGAATATAATAATAAAGTTCAAATGTTTCCAAGTAATATTGTTGCAAAAATCTTAGGATATAAAGAATTTAAAATGTTTAATATAGAAGATAATGAAAAAGAAAATATCAAAGTAGAATTATAGGAGTATATTATGAAAAGAATAAGAAGTCGTGATGGTCAAAATGGTTTATATAAAATATTTATTAATATTTTAGTTAATTTTCCTCTTTCCTTTATATTTTTATTTCTTGTTATAATAAAGATTCCATCATATTTTAATAATATTAAAAGCACTGTAGATCCAGGTTTCTATATTGAAAGTTATAATGTCTTATTAGATGTAAAAGAAAATGGTTCTGTTCATGTGGTTGAAGATATTGATGTTTACTGGTATGAAGGAAATCATCATGGGATATATCGTTTCATTCCAACATGGTTAAAATATAAATCTAAAGATAATAGAACATATAGTAGAAAAGCTATAATATCTAATATTGATGTCTCAGAAAATTTTCGTACAACGGAAGTTTCAAAAGATAAAATAAAAGTAATAATAGGATCAGCATATGAATATGTAGATGTTGGTGAACATACATATCGAATAAGTTATGATTATAACTTAGGAGAAGATCCGTATAAAGGATTTGATGAATTTATTTTTCATACATTTGGTGACTACTGGGATGCTGATGTAACTAATCCATCATTAGAAATTAGAATGCCAGATACTTTTGACTCCAGTAAATTAAAACTATTTTTAGATAAAAAAAGAAAAACAGAAGTAAACGAAGACGATGTAACTATAAAAACAGTAGATAATACTATTTATATTAATTTTAAAGATGATTATAAATTAGAAAAGTCTCTAACAGTTGATTTAGAACTAGAAGAAGGTTACTTTAAAGATGGCACATTTAACTATGGTTATACTTCTCTTACAATATCTTTAGCAATTATTATCTTTACTATAATAATTTTTATTCTTTGGTTAATATTTGGAAAAGACTATCCTAAAGAACCAAAAACAGTTGAATTCTATTCACCAGACGACTTAGATCCAGCAGAAGTAGGTTATATAATAGGTAATCAAACTGGTAAAAAGTTAGTAATATCTTTAATACTATCTTTAGCTAGTAAAGGATATATTTCAATTAATCAGGAGGAGAAAAAATTCATTATTACCAAACTTACAAGAAGGGTAATAACTGTTAAAAAAGAAAATATAAAATATAAAAAGAAAATTAGTAGAAAAGCTAAAGCTTGGTTATATGATTTGTTTAAAAAAAGTAATCAAGGAGAAGTAACTGAAAAGTTTGATAAATTCTATTCCGATTGTAATAAATTAATAAAAGATGGTTACTTAACTATTGTAAGTGATAAAATTAATTCAATAACTAATAAAAAGAAACTAAAAACTTTAAGTACAAGTGAAGAACTAGTATATAATGCTTTATTTCCAGATGATTCTACAGAAATAGATTTATCTAAATCAACAACATTCTATATAGTATTTGAGGAAGTATCAGACTATTTAGAAAAAGATTTTAATAAAAAACTAGAAGAACCAATTAGTAAAGGATTAAGAATAGCTTCTATCGTATTTGCCATAGTTCTTGCTATTTTATGGGCTGTATCATATTTCTTTATTTGTGATTTAGCACCTAAATTATCATATTTATATTTATTATCATTTATTTCTTTAATAATCTTTGGAGTTCTTTCGTATACAATGGATCGTAAAACTAAATATGGTGAAGTAATAAGTGCACGTGTAAAAGGATTTAAAAATTATATAGCTACAGCAGAAAAAGCTGAATTAGAAGACCAAGTAGAAAAAAATCCATATTATTTCTTAGCTATTTTACCATTTGCATATTCACTTCATGTATCTAAAAAATGGGTAGAAAAATTTGAAAATATAGATATTAAATTACCAAGTTACCTTGGTGATATTGATTGGTCTGATATTGATAAAATAGATGATTTAACAAATAATATATCATTCCCGGAAATAGTATCAGCATCTAGTGGATCTAGTAGTAGTGGAGGTTGTTCATCATGTGGTGGAGGTTGCTCATCTTGCGGTGGTGGCTGTTCGTCATGTGGTGGCGGTGGCTCATGGTAAAAATATTCTACTTACAATGGCATCTCAGCGAAGCATGTAACTTAAAATGTAAACATTGTTACCAAGAAAATCATACACCAGTTATGTTAGAATATGATAAATTATTAGATATCTTAAACCAATATCGTAATTTACTAAAAAAATTAAAAGTAAAAGGTCATATTAACTTAACTGGTGGTGAACCACTATGTTCTCCATATCTCTTTAAATTACTAGAAGAATTTAAAAAAGATAGTGACTTATATTCCTTTTCTATTCTAACTAACGGAACACTTATAACAGATGATATAGCTAAAAAAATAGCGTCCTATAATCCAGAATATGTTCAAGTAAGTTTAGAAGGTAGTAAAAAGAAAAATGATTATGTAAGAGGTAAAGGAGTTTATAAAAAAGTTGGTGAAGCTATAAAACTTTTAAATAAATATCATATCTTTACATCAGTATCTTTTACAGCAACTAAAATAAATTATCGTGAATTTCCTAAAGTAGTTAAATATGCTGAAAAACTAGGTGTCAATAATGTATGGACAGATCGTTTTATTCCTCTAGGAACATCTTATGATAAAGAATTTACTCTAAATAAAGAAGAAACACAAGAATACTTAGATATAATAAGTAAAGAAAATATTAGATTAAGAAGAAAAAAGAGTAAAACACATGTTTCTATGTACCGAGCACTTCAATTTACTAGAACTCAAAATATAGCATATCATTGTACTGCTGGAAAAGAACTTCTTACTGTAATGGAAAATGGTGACTTAGTACCTTGTAGAAGGATGCCAATATATATAGGTAATTTATTAAAAGAAGATATGTATGAATTATATAAAAATAATAAAATATTAAAAGATTTACAAAATCCAGTAGTACCGGAAGGATGTAAACATTGTGATGATGCTAAACATTGTATGGGAGGACTTAAATGTCTTACATATGCTTTAACTGGTAGTTATAAATTAAAAGATCCCGGTTGTAATATTGACTAATTTTTGACTAAATAAATAATATATAATAAAATAAAACCCTAGTAAGAGGGGGTTTATTATGTTTGGTGAAGATATAATTAATGGTTCTAATGTAACTAAAATGGATGCTAAAAGAAGAATTATTATACCTAAATATACATTTATTGAACCAAAAGAAAACTTAATAATTAGAAAAAGTATTATTACTAAAAATCTTCTATATATTAATTCTGAAGAAGAATATGAAAAAATAGCTGAACAATTTATAAAATTAATAGAAGATTTATATCAAGATAATAAAATATCTTATAGTGATATAAATAAATATAGAAGATACTTCTTTGGCGAATGTTCTGAATATCTAAAAACAGATAAATATAATAGAGGAGTCATACCAGAAAGATTTATTACTAATTTTAAACTATATCCAAATATTTTTATGCGAGGAGAAAAAAGAACTTTAGAACTATATCCTTCTAATGGAATATATTATTTTAAAAATAATGAAAGAATCTTAATTAAGTAGAAATAACTACTTAATTATTTTTTTACTATTCCTTTACTTAATACCCCTCCCTGGTATATAATATTTGCGGTGATATTTATGAATTCATGTCATAATTGTAAAGAATGTACTAAAGTTAAACATCGTACTTTAGAAGAAAAAAAGAAATTAATAAAAAGATTAAATATTATTGAAGGTCAAGTAAATGGTATTAAAAAAATGTTAGAAGAAGATCGTTATTGTGAAGATATCTTAATTCAAGTATCAGCAATAAATAAATCTTTAAAAAGTTTAGGTAAAGAAGTCTTAAAAGGACATTTAAATACATGTATAAAAAAATCTTTAAAAGAAGATGATGATACTGCTATTGATAATGTTATAATGTTATTTGAAAGACTAAGTAAGTAGGTGAAGAAATGAAGAAAAAAGTAGTTATAGGTATGAGTGGTGGTGTAGATTCATCAGTAGCTGCTATTAAATTATTAGAAGAAGGCTACGAAGTAATAGGACTTTTCATGCGTAACTGGGATGCTTATGCAGATGGCGAATTAGATGGTGCACCAACTACTAGTGAAGGAATATGTCCTCAAGAAGTTGACTATAATGATGCTAAAAAAGTCTGTGATACTTTAGGAATCCCTTTATATAGAAAAGACTTTGTAAAAGAATATTGGGACTATGTCTTTACTTACTTTTTAGATGAATTAAAAAAAGGACGTACACCAAACCCTGATATTATGTGTAATAAATATATAAAATTTGATATGTTTATTAAAGAAGCTGAAAAACTAGGTGCTGACTATATAGCAACCGGCCACTATGCAAGATATAAAGATGGTTTATTACTTAGAGGAATTGATGATAATAAAGATCAAACTTACTTCTTATCTGAAGTACCTAAAGAAAAATTTAAAAATGTTTTATTTCCAATCGGCGATATGCTAAAAAGTGATGTCCGTAAAATAGCTTTAGAACATAACTTAATAACTTCTAATAAAAAAGATTCTACAGGTATTTGTTTTATAGGTGAAAGAAACTTTACTAACTTCTTAAAAAATTATCTACCTAATAAACCGGGCGATATTGTAAATATCGATACTAATGAAGTAATAGGTAAACATATTGGACTTATGTACTATACAATAGGTCAAAGAAGAGGTTTAGATATTGGTGGTACTAAAGAAAGAATGTTTGTAGTAGGTAAAGACTTAAATAAAAATATCTTATATATCTGTATTGGTGAAGATAATGAATATTTAATAAGTGACTCTTGTATAATAGATGAAGTTAACTTACTTACTGATAAAAAAGTAGATACATGTACAGCTAAATTTAGATACCGTCAAAAAGATATTCCTGTAAAACTAGAATATTTAGATAATAATGAAATCTTAGTTAAATATGATAATGTAAAAAGAGTAACACCCGGCCAAGCTTGTGTTTTATATGATGGCGAAGTCTGTCTAGGTGGGGGAATCATTAAAGAAGTAAGAAAAAATAACCAAAAATTATGGTATTTATAGGTATCTTATGGAAAAATATCGTGAAATAGAAAAATCTATAATAAAAAAATTTCGTAAAGAAATATGGTCAAAATTTATAAAAGCTATTAAAGATTATCAACTTATATCTGAAAATGATAAAATAATGGTTTGTATAAGTGGTGGTAAAGATTCCTTTTTATTAGCTAAATGTATTCAAGAACTAGTAAGACATGGTCAATTTAAATTTACTGCTGAATATGTTGTAATGAATCCCGGCTACAAAGAAGAAAATCTATCCAAAATAAAAGAAAATGCTAAAATAATGAATATCCCTATTAAAATATTTAATACTAATATCTTTGAAGTATCTAATAAATTAAATCAAGAAAATCCATGTTACATGTGTGCTCGTATGCGAAGAGGACACCTATATAATAAAGCTCAAGAACTAGGATGTAATAAAATAGCATTAGGTCATCACTTTAATGATGTAATAGAAACAACTTTACTATCTATGTTCTATTCATCAGAAATAAAAACAATGCTTCCTAAACTACATAGTGATAACTTTAAAGGAATTGATTTAATAAGACCTTTATATTTAGTAAAAGAACATGATATAATAAGTTTTACTAAATATAATAATTTAAATTTCCTTAACTGTGCTTGTTCATTTACTGAAAGAATAGATACTAATAGTGAATTAAGTAAAAGAAAAGAAATAAAAATATTAATAAATGAATTAATGAAAAATAATAAAGATATTGATCATAATATCTTTAAATCACTAGATAATATAAATTTAAATTGTGTATTAGGATATAAAAAAAATAATAATTATCATTCATTCTTAGAAGATTTTGATAAGGAGAAGTAATATGAATCAAGAAAAAATATCTAATATAATAAAAAAAATACGTAAAGATAATAATCTTACCCAAAAAGATTTTGCTAATAAATTTGGTGTTACTTTTCAAGCAGTATCTAAGTGGGAGAATGGTCAAAATATACCTGATATATCTATTCTAAAAGAAATATGTTCTGAATATAATATTGATATAAATGAATTATTATCTAATAAAATAGAAACTAAAACTAATAAAAAGAAAAAGAAACTAAAAATAACAATATATATAATTTTATTAATTATTTTCTTTATATTACTATTTCTACTTATAAATAAAAATAATGATTTTCATTTCTTAAAAGCAGAATCAGATAATATAAATTTTAATTTAGAAGGTAATATAGCATATTCTAATAATAAAACTATAATATCTATATCAAGTATTGATTATAAAGGCAATGATGATACAGTATATGATAAAATAACTTGTACATTATATGAAAAAAAGAATAATAATAACATCGAAATATCTAAAAAAGAACAAAGTAATATAAATATCAAAGACTTCCTAAGTAATTTAAAATTTGAAGTAAATGATTATATAGTAGATTGTGATAAAGAACCAGTTCTTTATTTACAAGTCCAAGGATATATAGAAGATAATATTAAAGCTTATTACATACCTATTAATTTAGATGATATGTGTTTGGAGTAACTTATGATAAATAATTTTAAAATACCAGAAGGATTAAAAAAAGAAAGACTTTTTACATTAAGATGTAATACTATAAAAAATAATCCCAATAATATTGAAGAAATATTTAAAAAAAATAATATTATTTATAATAAAATACCTTGGTATGAAGATGCCTTTATTATTCTAAATAAAAAAGAAGAAGACTTAAAAGAGTTATCTATTTATAATAATGGTGAAATCTATTTTCAAAGCTTATCATCTATGATACCTCCTTTAGTATTAGAACCTAAAGAAAATGAACTTATCCTAGATATGACTGCGTCCCCTGGTTCTAAAACTACCGAAATATGTGCTCTATCTAATAATAAAGCTTTAGTTACAGCAGTTGAAAAAAATGATATCCGTTATAAAAGACTTCTATATAATATCGAAAAACAAGGATGTAAAAGAGTAACTATTATAAAAAAAGATGCTCTTAAATTAGATGATAATTTTAAATTTGATAAAATCCTTTTAGATGCTCCATGTACTGGAAGTGGTACTAAGAATTATAAAAATATAACAGAAGAACTCTTAAATAGATGTATTAATACCCAAAAGAAACTAATTATCAAAGCTTTTAATTTATTAAATAAAAATGGTACATTAGTATATTCTACATGTAGTATCTTAAAAGAAGAAAATGAAGAAATAATTAATTATTTATTAAATAATTTTAAAAATGCTAAAATAGAAAAAATCAATAATCAAGACTTTCTTAATATCGAACCTAATGAATTATATGAAGGATTTTTTATCGCAAAAATAAAGAAGATTTAAATCTTCTTTTTTTACATCCATACACCATATGTAATAGCAGCCATTGCTAGAATCAAACCTACTACATAAAATAATCTAACTATCGTTTGCTCATCCCATCCTAATTGTTCAAAATGATGATGTAGGGGAGCCATTAAAAATATCTTCTTATGAAAATGAATTATTGATATCATTTGAATTAAAGAACTAAGTGTTTCTATTACAAAGACACCACCAACTAAAGCAAGTGATAATTCGTGCTTAGATAAAATCGCAATTGATGCAAGAGCACCACCTAAAGCAAGTGAACCAGTATCACCCATAAATACCTTAGCAGGATGACCATTAAATACTAGGAAACCTATTAAAGAACCTACTAAGACAAAACAGAATATAGCAATCTCTTCATAACCAGTAATCCAAGTAGAAGACCAAGCTATTAAACCAAATGCTAAAAATGCTATTGCTGATAAACCAGCAGCTAATCCATCAAGTCCATCGGTAATATTAACAGCATTCGATGTCCCAACTAATAAAAATAAAATAAATAAACCATAACACCACTTTAAATTCCAATCTATACCTAAAGATGATACAACAACAGTTAAAGCACCACCATTAGTTACATAGATATAAAAGAATACTAAAGCAATTACCATCTGACATAATAATTTAAATAATATTGTAAGTCCTTTATTATTATGAAATTTAATTTTAATAAAATCATCTATAAAACCTAATATAGCATATGATAAAAAGACAAATGTAATAATAATTAAATTAGATGAAAATTCTATACTACCTTTATATTTTAATAATATTAATGTAGCAATCGTCGGTATAATAAATATTAAACCTCCTAGAGTAGGAGTCCCATTCTTACCTTGATGTCTTTCTCCAATAGTAGCAGAAACATTCTGTCCTAAACCAAATTTTTTTAATAATGGTATTATAATTAAACCAGCTATAATAGAAAGTAAAAAACCAAACATCATGGCCATAGCTGCTTTAGCTAAAATAAGCATATAAACACCTCTTCCTATAAGAAATTATACTACAATATTAAATTTATAAGAATAATATTAAAGAAAATTGACATTTAAATATACAATTTGAAATATATCTCTATATTTGATAGAATAATTAAAGTAAAGGAAGTGATTAAATGAAAAAAATATTATTTATAATTTTCTTAATCATTCCTTTTACTTTAGTTAGTGCACTAGATTTACCAGTCGATGTAACAGCAGATTCTGTTATCTTAGTTAATTTAACAGAAGACGATATTATTTATACTAAAAATCCTGATAAAAAACAAATTTTAGCTTCTCTAACTAAAATAATGACTGTTTATACAGCCCTTCAAAAACAAAAAAATATTAATAAAAAAGTAACTCTTACCGAAGAAGATCTATCTAGTTTATGGAATTTAACTTTAGTTGGTTTTGAAGTAGGAGATACAGTTACATATAAAGACTTATTATATGGAACTATGTTAAAAAGTGGTGGCGATGCCGCTCAAGCTCTTGCTATTCACACTTATGGTTCTATAGATAAATTTGTTGAAGCTATGAATAAAAATGCTGCTAACTTAGGTTTAAGACATACTAAATTTGTAGATCCAACTGGAATAGGTGATGATAATGTATCTACTGCTAGGGAAATGTATATCTTACTTAATGAATGTTTAAAAAATGATACATATAAAAAAATATTTGAAACATCCTACTATACAACATCTAATGGTATTGAAGTTCAAAACTATACAAGAGCTTTAGCAACATTTCATGGTTATGATGAATACCTAATTAAAGGAAATAAATCTGGTTATACAGATGAAGCAGGTCTCTTACTTGCCAGTACTGCTACTATAAATGATATTGATTACATGCTTATTACTATGAAATCAAATGTTAATGAATATAAAACTCAACATGTAATAGATTCCTATGCTATATATAACTATATAATAGAACAAAATTATCAAAAAAGACTAATTCTTCAAGAAGGAAAAATCTTAAAAACAATAGATGTCTATGGTGCTACTACATCAGAATACTATGTAACACTAGAACATGATATAAAAGAAGTTCTAAGTGATAAAGAATATCAAAATCTAAATATTAAATATAATATAGTAGATAGTATATCCAGTGATATTGAAGATAATACCAATCTAGGTTATGTAGATATCTATGTAGGAGATGAATTAATAGATAGTTTTAATGTCTATTTTAGTGATAAACTATTTAAATCTTACTATAATAAAACATCTAATATTATAATAATTGCTTGTATAGTACTAGGTATATTTATCTTATCTTTATTACTAGCTAATATGCTTTACTATAAAAAAAGAAAAATATAATTGTTTTAAAATTTATTCTATGCTAAGATACTTCTTACTTAAGGAGGACTTATGAAAAAAAAGATTCTTTATATAATAATATTTATTACTATAATAATATCTTTTTTTTTAATGCCTCAAAAAATAAAAGATTCTAACTATAACTTAAATCTAGATACTACTAATATAATAAATTTAACTACTGAAGATGAACTCCAAGTATCAGAAGATATTAATTTAGAAGAATATCGTAATAAATATAATAATTTTAATATAATAGCTCGTTTAGAAATACCTAATATTTTTAATATCTTAATTACTCAGTATCAAGATAATACTTATTACTTAAATCATAATTTATATAATAAAAAAGATGAAAAAGGAACAGAATTTCTTGATTATCGTCTAAATAATCTAAGTAACCAAATAAATATCTATGGTCATAATTCTAAAACATATAATTTACCATTTACTAATATTGAAAAATATTTAAGTGAAGACTTTTTTATTAATAATCCCTATATAATATATCAATATGATGAAGGCAAAAGATATTATAAAATAATCTCTTTTAAAGAAATAAATAATGATTATGAACATATGCAAGTAAATCCATCTAATATAGAAGAACATCTTGATAAACTAATATCTAATTCTATCTATACAAGAGATATTCAATATAATAATGATTCTAATATTATAATATTACAAACTTGTTCTTATAATAATGATAACTATTACTTATTAATTGGTATCGAAGTTGAACATGAAAAATATACATCATAATTAAAATAAGTGCTATAATTATTTTAAGGATAGGGAGATTATGAGAGTATTACATTTATTGGGGTGGCAACTAAGTGATATAGAAAAAAATTTAAGTGATATAGCGAGTCAAGGTTTTGATGCTATTCAAATAAGTCCTGTTCAACCATTTAAAAATGAAGATAGGGTAGAATGGTATTGGGTCTATCAACCATTTGGTTTTAGTATCGGTAATAAATATGGTAGTAAAGAAGACTTAATTAATTTATGCAACCAAGCTAAAGAATACAATATATCTATTATCTGTGATGTTGTATGTAATCATATGGCTAATTTAGATGAAACAAACTCATTAGAAGTACATCCTTTAGTAGATCAAAGATTAAGAGATAAAAAAGAATTTTGGAAAGAAAAAAGACCAGTTAATAACTGGGATAGTAGATATGAACAAACTCATTATTGTATGGGTTTACCAGGGCTTAATTTAAGTAATCATGAACTTCAAGATATTATAATAAAATTCTTAAATAACTTAATAGATTGTGGTGTTAATGGTTTCCGTTTTGATGCTGCTAAAAGCATAGCTCTTCCATACGAAAATGAAAAATATAACTGGTGTACTGTTGATGGTATAATAGAAGACTCCTGTGACTTCTGGCCGCGTGTTATCTATTCTCTAAAAAAATGGGGACTTATTATCTATGGTGAAGTAATTTTTTCTAATGAAGACCTAGTAAAAGAATATCAAAAATACTTATGTGTTCTATCAGATAGTTTCCATGAAGATAAAGATAAAACAGTTGTCTTTGCTGAAAGTCATGATAGTTATTTAGGAATGGGCTATACTAGACATAAATCAAGTATTGATATAGCATATGACTATAAAAATAGAAGTAACTATTATCCAAATACTCAATTCTATGCAAGACCATTTGATGATACATGGAAAAATAATATCATAAAAGAAGCTAACTTTAGTAACCAAAAAAAATTAGTAAAGCATTATTAAATAGAGTTTAAACTCTATTTTTTATTAATTAAAAATTATTAAGTTTTTTTATTGTTTATTGTTTCTTTTAAAATAAAATGTTAAACTATTAAGGTAGCCGAAAAAAGGAGGTTTTTGTATGCAAAAAATCTTAAATATAGGTATAGATGTAGGGTCAACAACAGTTAAATTTGTTGTTATGGATAAAAATAAAAAAATATTATATTCAGAATATCGTCGTCATTTCTCAGATACTAAAAAAACAATAACTGACTTATTTAATGACGTCTTAGAAAAATTTCCTAAACAAAAATATACCATAGTAGCTACTGGTAGTGGCGCTATTGCTTTAGCTAAATATTTAGAGATTCCTTTTGTTCAAGAAGTTATAGCTTGTAAAAATGCTATTAAAGAATATCAACCTAGTACAGATGTTGCTATTGAACTAGGTGGTGAAGATGCTAAAATAATCTATTTTGATCAAACAATTGAACAAAGAATGAATGGTTCATGCGCAGGCGGTACCGGAGCATTCCTAGATCAAATGGCTGTTTTATTAAATACAACAACAGAAGGTTTAAATGAACTAGCTAAAAATGGGAAACAAATCTATCCAATCGCTTCTCGTTGTGGCGTATTTGCTAAAACAGATATTCAACCATTACTAAATGAAGGAGCCAGTAAAGAAGATATCGCTCTATCAGTTATGCAATGTGTTGTAAATCAAACAATATCAGGACTTGCTTGTGGTAAACCAATAAAAGGTAATGTCATCTTTTTAGGCGGACCACTTAACTACTTATCAATGCTAAAAGACCGTTTTATAAAAACATTAGATTTAAAAGATAATGAAATTATGATACCAACAGATGCTCGTTTATTTGTCTGTATTGGTGCTATTCTAGATGATATCAAAAAAGAAATATATACAGAAGAAGACTTACATAAACTAATTACTAAATTACAAAAATTTAAAGAAACAGAATCAAATGACTTAGAACCACTATTTAAAAATAAAAAAGACTATGAAGCATTTAAAAAAAGACATGCTAAAGCTCATGTTAAAAGAAAAGACTTAAGTACATATAAAGGAGATGTCTTTATAGGAATAGATGCTGGTTCTACAACTGCTAAAGTAGTAGCAATTGATTATGATGGTAACTTATTATACGAAAACTATAGATCTAATAAAGGAACACCAGTAGATACAATAAAAGATATGCTATTAGACTTATATTCTAAGTTACCAGAGTCTACTGTAATTCGTAGTAGTGGATCAACTGGTTATGGAGAATTACTAATTAAAACAGCATTTAATTTAGATATAAGTGAAATAGAAACAATGGCTCACTTTGAAGCAGCTAACTACTTCTTACCAGGAGTAGAAAGTATCATCGATATCGGTGGCCAAGACATGAAATATATTAAAATAAAAGATGGTGCAGTCGACTCAATCATGTTAAATGAAGCTTGTTCATCTGGTTGTGGTTCATTTATAGAAACACTGGCTAAATCACTAAATATTCCTGTATCCGAATTTGTTTCCTTAGCTTGTGAATCATCTTCTCCAATCGATTTAGGTTCTCGTTGTACCGTATTTATGAATTCTAAAATAAAACAAACTCAAAAAGAAGGAAGACCACTTGGTGATATCTTTGCTGGTTTATCATACTCAGTAATACGTAATGCTATTCAAAAAGTTATGAAAATAAGAGATGTTTCTACCTTAGGAAATAAAATAGTAGTCCAAGGGGGAACATTCTTAAATGATGCTGTCTTAAAAGCTTTTGAAAATATAACAGGTAAAGAAGTAATAAGACCTGATATAGCAGGTTTAATGGGAGCTTACGGAGTAGCTCTAATAGCACTAGATAACTTTAAAAAATATGAAGATCAAGATATTAAAAGTAGTATCTTAAATACTGAAGAAATAAATAATATGGTAATAAAAACTATGCATTCTAGATGTCAAGGTTGTGAAAACCATTGTGCTTTAACTATTAATATGTTTAATAAAAAATCCTTTATATCTGGAAATAGATGTGAAAGAGGTTCTGGTAATAACGGAAGTAATAGTACATTACCAAATATGTATGCTTGGAAATATGATCGTTTATTCTCATATACACCTATAGAAAATGCTCCTCGAGGAGAAATAGGTATTCCAAGAGTACTTAATATGTATGATAACTATCCTCTTTGGTTTACATTATTTACTGAATTAGGATTTAAAGTAATAATATCTGATCACTCTAATAGACATATCTATGAAATGGGTATTGAATCTATGCCATCAGAATCAGTTTGTTATCCAGCGAAACTAGTACATGGTCATATAATTAACTTAATTCAAAAAGGTATTAAAACTATCTTCTATCCATGTATTATGTATGAAAATCTAGAATTTAATTCATCAGATAATCACTATAATTGTCCTATAGTTCAAAGCTATTCAGAAGCAATTAAATTAAACGTAGAAGACTTAGAAAAAGAACATATTAAATTTATGAATCCATTCCTACCATTAGAAGAAAAAAACTTATATAAAGTAATAATGGAATTACCAGAATTTAAAGAATATAACTTTGGTAAAAAAGAATTAAAAGATGCTATACATAAAGCATTCCAAGAACAAAAGAAATTCAAAGAAGATGTTCGTAAAAAAGGTGAAGAATTCATAAAATATATTGATGAACATGATGAAAAAGCTATCTGTCTTGCAGGACGTCCATATCATTTAGATAAAGAAGTAAATCATGGTATTGATACAATGATTAATTCTCTAGGACTTGCTGTTTTAACAGAAGATTCTATTTGTCATCTAAGTAAAATGTCTTCTCACTTAAGAGTAGTAGATCAATGGGCATACCATTCAAGAGTCTATCATGCAGCAGATGTCGTATCAGAACATAATAATATAGAATTAGTTAACTTAAATTCCTTTGGTTGTGGCCTAGATGCCATCGTAACAGATCAAACAGAAGAAATCTTAAAAAGAAATAATAAACTATATACAACAATTAAAATAGATGAAATAAATAACTTAGGTGCTGCTAAAATAAGAATTCGTTCTCTAATAGCATCTATGAATAAAAGAAACGAAGATACATCTAAATATAAACCATATACATATGAAAAGAATTACTTTAAAGAAAATGAAATAAAACATACTATCTTATTTCCAGATATGTCACCAATTCATATGCCATTATTTGAAAATGTCTTTAGAAGTGAAGGATATAATGCTGTTTACTTAAAAGAAACTACTAACGAAACAGTAGAAACTGGTTTAAAATACGTAAATAATGACGCTTGTTATCCAGCTATTATTGTTGTAGGACAATTAATTCACGCTTTAAAAAGTGGTAAATATGATTTAAATAATACTAGTGTAATAATTACTCAAACAGGTGGAGGATGCCGAGCAACTAACTATATTGGTTTAATAAGAAAAGCTCTAAAAGATGCAGGTTTAGAACAAGTATCTATAATATCTCTTAACTTAAGTGGTCTAGAAAAAGAGCAAGCATTCAAATTTACTCCAGGACTAGCTAATAAAGCAATTCAAGCAGTTATCTATGGTGACTTAATAATGAAATTAACATTTGCAACAAGACCATACGAAAAGAAAAAAGGTGAAACAGAAAAACTATATAATAAATGGGAAAAAATATGTTATAAAGCTTTAGCTAAAGGAAGCTTTAAAGAATTTAAAAAGAATATTAAAGATATGATAGAAGAATATAATAATATTGAAATAAAACATACTAAAAAACCAAAAGTAGGTATAGTAGGAGAAATATTAATTAAATATCATTTCTTTGGTAATGATTACTTAGTAGAAAAATTAGAAAATGAAGGTGCTGAAGTAATATCACCTGAATTAATGGGATTTGTTAAATACTGTGCATATAATGGTATGATAAAAGACAAATTACTTCATACTGGAAAAAAACAAAAAATAATAAATCATGTTGCATTAAAATTAATAGATATCTATGAATCAGAAGAAAAGAAATTACTAAGTAAAACAAGATTTAATAACGTAACTAATATATATGAATTAGCAGAAAATGTTGATGGTATTTTATCTACTGGTAACCAAACAGGAGAAGGATGGTTCCTAACTGGTGAAATGGTCGAACTTATTAAAAATGGTGTCTCTAATATTGTTTGTGTTCAACCATTTGCATGTTTACCAAATCATATAGTAGGAAAAGCTGTTATTAAAAAAATAAGAAAATTATATCCAGAATCAAATATTGTAGCAATAGATTATGATCCAGGAGCTAGTCATACTAACCAAGTAAATCGTATAAAATTAATGCTTACTGTAGCTAAAGAAAACATGAAAAAGAAAAAGTAGATTTAACTAAAGTTTAATTCTACTTTTTTTATAATCGGACATTTTTGCAGAATAATCATATCAAACATATTATAAAAGATTAATATCTAACATTAATAATTAATTTATGTTATAATACTTTTGTATAGTAGGTGATTCTATGGATTATGTAATTGATTTAAGTTCTTTATCAAGTAAATCAAGTGATTTAAATTCATCTAAAAGTAATATAGATAATATAAATGATATGACTGTTTATGGTGATTCGGATATAGATTCTTATTTAGAAAAAATAAATGAAACTATTAAAAGAATTAAAAATGGTTATAATAATGCATCTACTTGGTTAACTAGTTATATAGAAGATATGAATACTTTAGAAAGTAACCTAGCATCTTTAAATAGTGCTAACTTAATAACACCAACAGAATTTAATAAAGAATTTGAAGATATATTCAGTAAAGTAACAATGCCTGCTATTAAAACTGGTGGTAATACTGTAGCTAATAAAGATTTAGGTAGTCTAGGAACACCAGTAATAGATACTGCTATTGAAACAGCTTTGGCTATCGCCAATGATAATTCTCATGGTTACTCTCAACAAAATCGTTGGGGACCAAACTATGACTGTTCATCACTTGTTATTTCTGCTTATGAAGATGCTGGTTTATTACTTAAAGAATCTGGTGCATCTTATACTGGTAATATGAGAAGTGTTTTAACAAGTATGGGCTTTGAATGGATATCAGGGAATCCTGATGTATCAGATTTACAACCAGGTGATATTGTATTAGATGAAAACTCTCATACCGAAATGTATATTGGTGATGGTAAATTAGTAGGTGCTCACTCTAATTATGATGGTGTATCAGGAGATTCATCAGGTAATGAAATAAGTGTTAAAAACTACTATAGTCATCCATGGGATGGAGTATTAAGATATACTGGTGCAACAGTAGTAAGTACATAATAGAAAGAGTGATTCTATGGATTATATAATTGATTTAAGTTCTTTATCAAGTAAATCTAATGATTTAAATTCATCTAAAAAGAAAATAGATAATATTAATGAAATAGATACCTTTAGTGATCAAGATATCTCAAGTTACTTAAAAAATATTAATGAAACTATTAAAAGAATTAAAAATGGTTATAATAATGCATCTACTTGGTTAACTAGTTATATAGATGATATGAAAACATTAGAAAGTAATTTATCTTCTCTAAATAGTGCTAACTTAATAACACCAACAGAATTTAATAAAGAATTTGAAGATATATTCAGTAAAGTAACAATGCCTGCTATTAAAACTGGTGGTTCTAATGAAAACTTAAAATCATTAGGTAGTCTTGCTAATGAATATTATGGTACAGGTACTTTTGAACATAAAACATATACTGATAGTAATGGTATTACATTATCTTATTATATTTATGTACCAGAATATTCTGGTTCTGAAAAATTACCAATACTTGTTTATGATCATGGTTCAGGTGAAAATGGTTCGGGTGTCTTAAATACTGGTTTACCATCTATGCTTAATAATGGTTCAATTAATCCAGAAGGTATTGTAATTTGTATTCAAGATGATAGTGGTAACTTTAGTCTTTCCAATTCTACTTCCCAAGCTGCTTTAATAGATGCTGTAAATGATGTTGTTGAAAAATATAATGGTGACTCTGATGCTATATCTTTTGCAGGTCATAGTCAAGGAGCATCTCGTGGTTATTCAATAGTTAATAATTATCCAAATTACTTTTCAGCATTTGCACCTATTAGTGGATGGTCAGGTAACTTATCATCATGGAATAGTAATGCTAAAGTATGTATTATCCATGGAGATAAGGACGCAAATGTTGGTTATGACAATGCTACATATGCTGAAAATTTAATTAAAAATAGTGGTGGCGATGTAACTTTAACTACTCTAGGTGGTAAAGATCACATAATTCAAGGATATTCATTTACAAATGAATTAATTACAGATAATGGAGAAACATATAACTTAATGGATTGGTTAATGAGTCAATCTAAAAATAGCTAATAAATAAAGAATAAAGAGGTGTAATAGTGAAATACTTAAATGATTATACAGTCTTATATAATAACGAAATCTATTTTTATCCTTTATATGCTTTAATAAATAAAAAATATGATAATAATAAAACTATCTATTTAAAATTTACTATTAATAAAAGTAATAAAGATAGATTATATAAAATGTATCTTAATTTATATAATGATAAAAATAAATCTATATATAAATCATATTCTATTTATTTAAAAGAAATTAAAAAGAATGAATATATTATCTTAGATAGTTTAAATGATTTTAATAATGCCGAGCTACTACCTAATGAAATAATTAGTTTTAATCATTTAGACTATAATAATTTCTTAAATATCTTAAGTAAAATCACTAAATTACAAGATATGATACCTATCTTTAAAAATATATTAAGTATTAAGATAGAAGAAATAACTAAAGAAATTAATTATAGTAAAGATAATAATCAAGTGAGTCACTATTATCAAAATATAACAGGATATTTCTTAAAAGAAATAGAAGAACTAATATCTAATGATAATGATGATAAAATATCTAAAGAAATATATAATCGTTTTAAAGATAATTATGGTATAACATTCTACTCTGATAATCAAATAAAACTAATTACTATAAACTTTTTATCTTATTTAATAACTAATTATCATAGTAATGATATAAAACCTAAAAATATCTTAAATAAAATAAATGTTTCCACAAGTAAAAATTATGTAACATATGATAAATTTATTGATATCTTAAATAATCTAGATAATGAAGAAATATCTAATAAAAATATTAACTTAGTAGAAAAAAGAATAAAAAACTATTTAGATAATAACTTAGATTATGAAGTAATTGTTGTTAATAATAAAAAAATAAATGA
>Ga0181612_158348_pt1 | contig 22582 bp, 13 predicted proteins | sample HoacroProtozoa21_FD_119630 | JGI IMG/M metagenome (GOLD analysis project Ga0181612, IMG submission 119630) | Hoatzin crop microbial communities from Cojedes, Venezuel. Combined Assembly of Gp0051906, Gp0051904, Gp0051908
AGAGTGGTCAGGCATTGGAACAGGCTGCCCAGGGAAGCGATGGAGTCACCATCTCTGGAGGTGTTCAAAAAAGGTGTAGATGCGGCACTTCAGGACATGGTTTAGCAGTCCATGGTTGGACTTGATGATCTTAGAGGTCTTTTCCAACCTTAATGATCCTATGATTCTATGATTGTGAGCGTGGGGTTTTTTCCTCCCCTGGAAGCACACAGGCAGAGTGCTGAGGTGCCCTGACCACGGGCCTGGGGAGATTGGTTTGTGGCTGTGCGGCTCTGAGCGCTGCAGGCTCACAGAGAGACCGTCGTTAGGCCTTGTTACACCTGTTTCCCCATGCTGGTGGCTCTTTTCCGTCAAGTGTTTTAATTCATTTAATTAATATGAAACAAGAAGTGCTGGGGATTGGTCCTCCTGTGGTTTGGACTGTGTGACTTCTCACCAGGCTTTGGAAAGGGCTTTGTGCCCCAAAACTTCCCTGCTTCTGCCACCTTCACCATGCAGGGTGATAGGCCCTGTCCCTCCCTGTGAACCTCACTGCTCCGGGGTGAAGCATTGGTGGGTTTGGCTGAAGGTAGGACCGTGCAGCCCCGCTTCGGTGGGCACCCTCCCTACACCCGTAGGAGGACAATAAAACATATTTTCCAAACTGAAGGTTTATATTAAGACAGGATTTCTTCTTTCACTGTGCAGATGTACTGAACCTCTACCTATGGTATGAAAGATCTGCTTCAAAATGATAATTAAAAATTCACTGGCACCTGTCTGTGCCATTATTTTCACACAATAATGCTTAATACTGAGGTATTAAGCAGTAATTTCCTACTACTACTTTATTTCACGTTCCCATTGAAAATCTGTGAATGCAGAAGGGCAGAATAAAAGTTCTCAAGATTATGAGGTTTCTAACTGAGATATAACTTTCTGTATACATAATTAATAATTTCTCTAACATCTCTGGCACTTGTCAAAGACTCTCAGTGGGCTAAGGTCACTGCTATTAGTTTAAAACACACTCACTTTTTAAATTGATTGGTGAATTGCTCAGCTTAACGATGTTCTACTTCGATCTCTGATAGCATGACAGCTGAGGGAACATAGTTTACCGCTCTGAGTACTGCCAGGTAATGTGTCACCGTGGAGACCTGCTATTCTTCAGGCTACCAGAAGCAGTCAAACGTGTCTGTAATATGAAAATATGTAACAGCTCTAGCATTAGGAACCTAAAAAATCTAAACAGTGAGGTGTCAGCCAAAGCTTTCTTATTACTTATTTCCTTAATTGTTGAAAGCTGCAGTCATGCTCTCGTAGCATGGTGTGCTACTAACATTGGAAAGCCTGTCCCTGTAATAGAAGTTTTTTTTGAATGTTCTTCTCCATAGACCTTTCCTAGGAATGCTTAAACACTTTCCAATGTTCATCACATGATTTATGCCCACACACATTGTGTGTTCTTGTGCCAGCATCATCCTTTCAGCTTAAATAGTACTTCTTTCATCCCTGTCTGTGAAAGAAAGTGGAAAAGACAGTCATTTTCTTTTAAAAACTGACTTCCAACTTCTTCCAGCTTCTTAACTGTCTTGGCACAAAAAACAGTGGAATAGTAAGTCACTGATGGAGAAGGTCTCTCACAGGAGCAGACATGCTTTTTAGTGGAATATGGTCTGCTTTGACAAGGTGTGGTCCCATACAGACATGGCTCCTACTAACACCTTCCCACTAGTAGTTCTTCTTACTATATATGATCAGCCGTCTGTCACTTCTCTAAAACTGGGAGGGCAGTACTTTGCTATCTTTTACTAATGCTATGTGAAAATTTAATTTGTTCAAGTCGGGGACCAAATATTTAAGAACATATAAGATTGTCCCTAAACAGCATTTCCCCAAGTTTTTTACTAAAAAAAAAAAGCAAGCATGATCAGCTCTCGCAACGTCTTCATTCAGCTTGTACTGAAACACTACTTATTTGTGTGCTTGAAATAAAACTGTTTCATAGATTTACAGAATTTGTACAGAGGGCGGTGACAATGGCAATTTTTGTTTTAATCTAATCATTTAGGATGTAGCAGTCATAGCAGGAAACTGAACACTGCATTTTAAGTCTCGCACCCAAGTAAATAGATTTAGAGTTATGCTGTCAAATAGCATGGGAATCATAGCAGCGAACTCAAGAATAGCTCTGTTCTAATGCTGTTCAAATCTACATGGGACCAGCAACTTATATTTAACTGGGGAATGCAGAAGGAAGTGTATTTTGGAAGGGAGTTAATGGTGAAATCAAACATAAATCAGACAATATGGTAAAATGAAAATGAAAACATCCTGACTGTGGGATCCCACTCATGAATCCAAACCAAAGTTGAAAAAAGTAATTTTTAGATTCTTTATTCATTTGGATGAACAAAAATGTGGCTATTTTTTTTGTCTGCTGAGAAAACAACAGTGATGAAGAACCAGCATTGACTCAAGCCTTGGCTTTTAGACAAGCAGTTTCCAAACTTGCATCATGCCCACATTGTGACTGCAGTCCTTGCCTTCCTTCAGGCTCCCAAACGTGAACACCCCTGCGAGCACCCACTCTCCTGTTGGCCTGGTGTCTCCGCTCACAGCCCTTACAGCCTTACGCAGGCTAACGTCCTCTGCTTGGAGACCTCAGAGCACGCGTGTCTGGAAATGTCAATAGCCGTGCCATTCCCGGCAGAACAATGCAGAAAAACTACCGTGGTCTCCGCCTAGTTTCCATTCCACAGAGGTGTGCTGGGTGGGAAGCGGGGGAGGAGGGGTGACCGGCTTTGTTTCTGAGCTGGAGGACGTGGCTGGGGCATGCACTGGAGCTGAAAGGTACTCACAGCACAGGATTACTGAGCGTCATTCTACCTAGGCTTAAATTTTTAATTGGGACATTGAGAAAGACGTGTAGGGTCTGTAGATACTTGCAGTTAATGGGCAGCTCCAAGGGGCTATTCAGCCGGTCTTTTGCTATTGACTATAATGAGACCCTTGGGTGATGATGCATCTAATTTGATGACCTAGTTACAACCCAAAAACTATTCAATGTAAATGTGCACCAATTTCCAGTCCAATCTTGTGCTTTAAATAGTTTGTAATCTGGAAAAAAATTGTTGCTTTCTAATACTTCACTCTCCCCATCTACTAAGGTTCTTTTGTGAAATGTCTTGGCAGCTGTGTAGAATAATTGCTGTGTAAGTTCTCCCAAGTCATATATTTATCCAGGGATGGGGGGAACACAATAATCCAAATTTGGCATGTAGATATTTGCATCTTTGTTTGCTTTTTTGGCATTAATTTTACCAATACTATTGCAAATGCGTAAATTAAAATAAAGGGATACCTGGCTGTGATAGCCTTGCCTATAGTGTTCTGTATCAATGAGGCAAAATAAAATGGGTTTAGCAAGTATAGATTAAATATTCTTACATCCAAACCCAGATTTGATATTAAATTCTAGTTACTGTGGAATATCATGCTGAATAATATAAAGCAGTAACTATAATATGGTACTTGGGAGGCGGTAGCCATATAATTCTGAGAAGGAGCCCCATTATAGTGACAATACCGTGTATCAGATTTTCAGAAATTCTGACATGTGAGAATTAGTCTAATTGACATGTAAGAGTTGGACCGATTTCTGAATATTCTTGAAAAATCTCATTTTCAGTGTTATAACTGCACTAATTGGAATGGAGGTTAAAATTGCAGTTAGCTTAGTTTTAATAAAATGCAAATTTCCTGAGTTCAAGGGAATCAACTAAAGGTTAAAGCAATTAACAGCTGGGTTTAGAAGCGAGAAAGAAAGTAATGAGCAGGGGAAACTACATCAGTGAGGGAACAGCGATCAGTCAGGCATAGCTTTGGCAGGACCTGCCTTAGTCTGAAATGCATCTGTAGTGGAGCTTCAGTGAAAAGGCATATGTAGAGTTTCTTGACTATATTCCATGTTATCTATAAGACCAAGCAATATAATAGAAATAGAAAACTGCAGTAATGCTTACAGTTATTTTGTGGATTTTTTTAAGCTAATCCGTTTTACATTTGGGATTTTCATATGTGCTATTACCTTAGTGAATGAAGGATATAGCCACATCATGGTAAACATAATAGAAAATACACCACTAACTTGAAATTGTGTTGGGATTTTGGTTTGTTTGTTGATTGGTTTTTTTTCCTGTTTCACTTAATGTATATTTATTGCCAAGTTCCTGATGAATGATAAGCTCTTAGGAATGCCTGTTTCTTTCTACGTATGCAGAGTTTGGACCTGCTCACAGCACTGAGCACTGGGGTTATGAATTAATCTGGTATGGTATTCTTCCAGGGATTGTGTAAATATAAATAAATCGGGTAAGAATGATAAGTCACTGAAACTGATATATAATCTGGGTTATCTTTAAATCAGCCCTCCGGAGAATAAATCAGCTAACACTGAGCTCAGTGTTGTCACAGCTAGGTCAGTGAATGAGCTTCAGCAAATCTGAGGATGCATTCACTGGTTTAAAGACATCCCCTAATATTTGCTGTGTCTTGATTTCATAAATACAATGCCATTTGCTTTTAATTTTAACAGGTTTATGCCTTGAAATTACACTCCTATCAATTCAATGCCATTGTTTAAGTCTACAGTTTACAGATTTATGAATCTGTTTATCTACAAATTTGACTGCGATGACTCAGCAGTGCTCTAAACGAAGGGGAGAGGGCCTTGTTTTGAAACTTGTGTTCTTCATGTGGATTATAGCAGATTCCCAAGCATTTGTCTGAAATTTTCTTTAAATTGCTTATATTCAGCAAATTTATTTTAACTTCTGTCACCGATTCTGGTGTATTTTGCACTGATATGTTAATTTCTCTGCTGATAAACTAAGAAGAGGTATGAGAGAAGTACCTATTAATGTAATTTACTCTTCCCTTCCTGGTTTACAACTATTTGTAAACTATACAGCACAAGAAACTACTAAGGACACCTAATATGCTCCTTTGGTTATGTTTCCTGCTACCTATTTCTGCATTTCCTGATTTTTCTAAATGCTGTTACTTTTTGTTTGGTTGGTTTTAGTCTCTCCTTTCTAATTACACTCATGCTCTTCCTAATGGATTCCTGTCACTAATGAGAGAAGCAGAAGACCACTTACTTGTTCCTTTTGACAGAGCCTCCTAGGCTAGTGCAATTACCTGGCATAGTCAACCATTTTATCAATCCCTTTCACCTTTTAAAATTAGTGCTCTTTCCACTTTCTTTGTTTCGCGTTTTAAGAGGCTCTCTGGTGCACTATATGCTTACAGATATTTTAAAATTCTCAATAGGATTTAGTGTATTAAAAACACTAAAAGTTATGTAGCAAAAATCATCATCTATGCAAATAACCTACAATGGCTTGTAAAATCACACTCTTCTGCCCCATCTGTTTCCTCCTTTCCTTTCCCGTTCCCTGTACTTCCACCACAGTCCAACAAATCCACCCATGGTGAAACAGATATGTTTCAAATAAACCAATTCTTGTACATATTTTTAAAGTCCCTGGCAACACAGCAGCCATGTAGCATACTCTGCAAGTTTCCAGTTTCAAGATACTGGGCATAAAGTTTAAAGTTTAAAACTTTCCTGGAAGGAAGAACCTGAAATGAGACTACAGAGTAGTAGTAGAACATGCTGCCACTGCATAGCATGGAATCTCCAGCAATGAAAACCAGATCTCATATATTGGATCCTTTAGGTACTCTGTATTGCAGGCTCCCTTCAGGACTGAACTCCAGCCAGGGTGCAAGGGAGTGTGTAAATATGCACAGATTCAACTCTCTGGAACCCACAGTTTCCTTTGGGCCTTTGGTGTGTCCAGTGGCTTAAAGCGCAGCAAAAATGATTGACAGCTCAGTATATGAGCAGATATATCTGGGCAACACGCCTGTAGCTTAGAGAATGAACTGCTTCTGGCTCTGCTTAAACTTCTGGCCAGCCTGTCTGAGCACCCGTCAGAAGAATTCTTCCTTATAACCGTTAAAATACACCTATTTGTGAAGTTGCAACTGACTTAATTTTGTTCTTGTGAGACTTAAGCTATCATAGCTTTTTTCTTTGATAAGTGAATTGAACCAACCGCCCAATAAATTTATCAGAGCTGTCCTAAATGTATCAGGATATTTTCATTATTCATACACTAGGAATAGAAACATGAGAAAAAAAATCTTTGACATATAGAAGACGGTTACTGAGTTAGCCTAAAAAATCATATTTCTGTGCGAGAAAGAAAAATGTGTAATAAACAAAATCTCAATGTTTAGTGTACCATTAAAGTTTGAGTGACAGTAGATAATTTCTTAGTCCTACCTGTTGTCTGGTTTGAGTGGTCTCTTTCCTTCTTGTCCTTTTCAATCTCCTTCTCTTCAGACCCTGTAGCTGCAGCAGTTGAGCCTATTATGTGAACATATTGTATAATATTTCAGATGAGGTGACTCTGGAAATCCAATTTTGTCTGAGATTCATGGAAACAAGTGTCATCCATCAGGTCTCAGGAGGTTTTCACCAGCACCTCTAGCACACTTATTGGGGTATCAGGTGACTGTGAGGCTACATCATTTCTAATTTTGTTGGTCATACTGATATTTTCCCTCGTTTTTTAAACTTGGAATAGACTTTCTCATTACTGCAGTCAAAGGATGTCACACTATTATGCACAGGTAAAACATACATGTATACAACCCTTTGATGTTTTCAGTTTAAAATCGTGTAAACCCCATAACTTCTGTGCATTATACCACGTTACAGTAAGCAAGCACCTCTCCTACAATGTTTATTTTTCATTAGATAATACAATACTTTTGAGTTTCAAATTGGGTCAGCAAGAGTGATCTGGGGATAACCTAGATAAACATGTTCAGGCTCATTGTTTTACACATACCTCACAAGCTGCATCCTTTTAAATTTTGTTTGACTGATTTAGCTGATTGCCTGGCTTTCCTCATTAGACATAACTTCTCCTTGTAAACCTTCCATCATGGCAATAATTCTTCTGGCTATCTCTGTAGTCCCCTTAACATTTTCTATTTTTTCCGTGATTTCATTAGCATCTGTTTAAAGTAATTAACCTTTTATAAGAAGAGAAAGATAACGATAAGCTTGGATCATTTTCAGCATTTGGAGTGTGTAGTTTCTAGAGACCAGATCACTTCATCCTCTGCAAAGTGTAAAAAATTAGACTCTAAAATCACTTAGACTGAGAAGTACCATGACCCATATCCAACAGTGTGTTCATTCCTTAAAAAAACCCCTTACCCTACTTAATGATAATACTTTTTTATACAGGGGATCTTCAATCAAGAAAATGGGTGATTAGTTTTATAAGTCCTTATCAATAACATAAATCTAGAAAAATTAATTAAAATGTGACATGGTTCATGAAACATAGTTTTGTTGGACTTATTTTTGTGCATATGTTCAGCATCGGGAACATGCGATGTGCGTAACGCTGTGCAGAATAAAATGTAGTTGGGATTTCCAATGGATAGAACTTCATTTGCCGGGCTACACAAGGTAAATCGAGAAATCGAGGTATTAGAGGAGGCAAGTTATGTTTCGTTTAAGATTATGGTAACTGGATTGGTCATCATGAAAAATTCATAATTTTACCCTGGATAAATAGATATATATATATATCAGTCTGTGAATTAAACACATTTCTCCACCTATTGTGAGAAACACTGGGAGCACAGACTTAACAGTTACTGTGATCTAAATCATTATTGAGTGCAATTAGCGTAAGAACGATCACTGTGTCATTGTAGAACAGACTGACTGCTGTGTAATGCACTTCTGTTGCATGAAACTAGAATTGCCTAAAGGCAAAGATCTTCACTGAGCTCTGTGCAGGTTAACAGCACCGAATGAAGGTAATGAAATCCAGGGAAATCTCTGCCTTCATATTCAGAGCTGTTCCAGTGTAGCTCTGCAGTGGTGTAACTGCATCCAGCAACGAAAAGCAATTTTCCCGCTAGCTATGGCCTGACACACAGCAAATTTGATGACATTCTCTGTGCTGTGGCTACTCTGCTCCTTGTGTGTTAAAAATTACTTTGGAGAAGAAAACTCACTGGAGTGTAACTTGTTGTGTAGCTGCTGGTATAGAAATGGTATCTAGACTATAAACACTTTCACATTATTACAGGGCAGCTGTATTAACCGATATGCCTGATAGGCTGTGGCTCTGGTCCTTGGTGTTGTTATTTATCATTAGTTCACTTCCCTGTGAAATTCTGAATTTCAAACCAAACCAAAAACTTTCTGGAATAAGAAGCAGAAAAAAATATTTCTGTCCCAAATAAAGGAGATTCTGTGTAAAAATAATTTTGAAATATTTTTAGCTCCTTTCCATGGAAGATCTTTACATTAAATAACATCATATTCTAGAAAATCAGGCTCAGACAGTTATCAGGACCCTGAGTCCCCTCGCTCACTGCTGCAGAGACTTGGAGGCTGTTTTGGAGGGACTCTGGAAAAACCACAGCCCCTGCCCCAGACTCCCTGTTACAGCGTCCATGAGCAATCCTGCCTCTGGCATTCATTTCATGCCATGCTAAGTAAAAGGTCGCATAATGTATTTTTTTCATGCTAAATGGCCCTGAATGTTGCAAGCTCAGGCAAAAGCCTTCACATCAGTATTGACTTCTGCATTATACCGATTGTAATCTGCGTGACTAAGCCAGGAACCCAGAAGTCCTTGGTTTGACATTGGTGAGAGAAAGGCAAAACCCTGCAGCAGAAACTCTCTGTTCCTAAAAGCTCTGCAGACAGACCCTTAGCTTTTATAAACTGGCACTGCCATGAAGCTGGAATATGATTTAACTTACTTTCCTTTCTTTAGGGACAACAGTCATTGAAGCCAGTATTTCAAGTAACAGCTCCTGAGGATTCAGGTCTTCATTACTTATCTTGTAATATGACATGCACAGGAAACAAAATTCTACTGCTCTGACTAAAGCACAGTGAAAAGCCCCATTATTTTTAAAAGTATTATTTTTAAGTACCGCTACATAAAACTGTACCGAATTAACCAAATAAATATCTGCATTTTCTCGTAGTTCAAAATGGTTTGGGATCTAAACAAACTAAAAGATAGCTACTAGCGACTGTATTTCCTGAGGGACTATAATTACAGTTTCGTGCTGCTAGTTCCTTTACCTTGTCTTTTGTTCTTGGGTGGCAGGAGAGGGAAAAATAATTAGAACCAAGGAGAAGGAACAACTAAAACCACAATAACTGGAATAGCATAACAGGCACTTGCATGTCTAGAAATATGAAACTGTTTTTTCGTGTCATTGTTTCCAGCTGTAAATGTGAACTTGTAGAAATGAATGGTGTCTTTCGGGGCTGTGTAACACGTTACTAACAATTACTGTGTTACAGCAGCGAGTGTATCAAGGTGTGATGCTACTAGAAGTTACAAGCCATCATGCAGCACTGAATCTTGAGCCACCATTCAGCAAAACTCTTGTACCTTCCCATACAAGCATCCCGCTCCCCTCCGGATTCACCTACTATCATTTAAGACCTGTTCATACATAACTTCTCAGGGATTGGATCACAGGGAGGTGTTCAGTACGGCTAAGGAAATGCAGTCTAGTAGCAACATGTAGGGCAACGGAGGGCTACGGAGAACTGAAAGGGTTAAGTCATCCCATTAGGAAATCTTAACACCCCATAAGGTGATAACCTGTAATCTGTTTTAATTATGACCATGTGTCTTCATGAAGTTGAAATGTATCCCATAAGATATGATCCGTAGGCAATATCCTTCATTCTCCGTAGGCCTCCTTACATCTGGAAAATACGGGAGACTCTGTTATGTATGGAGGTGCCAGTATTTACCTGAGGTTTCAAGGGTCTGCTGCTAGCAGATACAAACATTCCACAGAAAGCCCTATGAAAAGTTTCCCATGATATCTGCAAAGACATGGACTAGTACTTCCCCGCAATTACATTCATGCTTAGAAACCTGTAACTGAAATTTATTTACAGTAAACACTTACTCGAAACCTCATTGTCTGTATGGTTCCTGATGTGTCAAGAGCACTGAAAACCCCAAAACTCCACACCATACCTACTTTTGTATCAGCTTAATTAAATAATAAACAAATTGATAGCATATTTTTCCTGTAGTGGGAAGAAATATAACCCTGACTCCCATAAATCTAGCTGAACTATCATCAGTTACCTAAGTCCAAGCTGTAGCACAAGTCTGGCTTGAAACTGTCAGCTTTCAAATTCGGCACGATGCTGTGAACAACATACCCATTTTGGAATATCCGCCATTCAGTGGCTGAGTTGTAGGGTCACTTAGCCCTCCTGTTGTCCTCCAGAAATGCTGAAGTACTTCCTGATGCTGGGTATCATCTGCTTTGCTTTACTGAGAGTGGACCAGACACAGAATTCTTCGACGAAGTATTCAATCAACCAGTTTATACTATATTCGGAATAAAACTCAGAGCTCCTGAGAAACAGAAGCATTTATTGTGAAATTTGCCTCGTGTTTACGAACATCTCCCAGATATGCAGTTTGCTGTGAAACATATTAATTGTACAGCTCTTGGTGGTTTTACATGAAAACAGCCAGATCGAGTAGTTTGACAGTACAATCTGTGTTCCTTGTCTACCCAGGTACACGAAGTGTACAGTCTACTCAATTCACACTAAATATTAACTGTTGTTACTAAATAATGAATTGTGTGGGCAAGTGCGGATCTGCACAGACGAATCGGAATTTCACACGGGTTTTTTCCCTGATAGGTAAGGCCAGTCTCCTTGGCTGACTCTTCCCTCCTGTGGCTTACAGGCAGCTGCTCCTCTCAACGAGCTTCTGGAAACAATTTCATTTGCATAAACAGAGAAGCAAAACAGATCAATTAGTCAGACTGTAAGTTTGGTACTGCAAAAATGAGAAGAAAAAACAGTTCATCTCCTTCTGATTTTCTCTTAAACTTTTTTTTGTTTAATTTCCCAAAGGAAATTGGAAGAATTTCAAGATGACATGTGCCATACCACAGTCTCAATTAGTTTATAAAGAAACAGTGCCAGAGCAGGGAGATACAGCTTTACTGCATGGCATCACGTGGAATCCAGGAGCTGAATTAACCTGCCATTCTTGTCTCTAATGATCTTTTAAAAAAAATGTACAACACAATAGATTTTGAGTGTGTTCAAGAAGAATGTTCCTTTGCTTACTTACACTTCAACTTTCCATCCTGCTGCATGCATTCAGAATTTAATCACCTTTCCTTTTCAGTTACCACAAATGGCTTAGTAAGACAACTGCCTTAATAAGACAAAATAAGAAGAGGAATATAGCCAGTCAGTAAATCCAATGTCCCTTTAGATGCTGGGCACCCCGTGTTCACGCTCGGACGGGGCCCAGGTGAATTTTCTCACGGCACGCTGCGCAGAGCAGATCCTGTCCATGGAGAGCAGCTCTCCCTTTTGGCCATTCCAGCTGATATATGACTTCCTTAAAAAAACCCAAGTCTGTTCCTGAAGGAGGTTGACATGAGACCTTTTGCCGCAATTTTAGCTGAAGGCAGGGCCACGCAGGTGCCATAACCAGCAGCATGGAGTGGGAGCTGCCTGCGGGCTCCTCTCTTGCGATGAGCTGCCTTCCTGGGTTCATGCTGAGAGGTTTGTGCCCCTCCAGCCTGCACCCATTCAGGCTGCCAGGGACCACCTTGCTGTGCAGCGGTCTCCTGCTCAGGATGTGTATGAGGACAGTTCTTAGTAATTCCGTGTAATAAATGGCACATTTATTATGCAGTCAATCAGCTGATGATGTGCAGGTTCACCATGGCTCACTACTGGAAAGCATCAGACCTATTGTTTATTGGCGTTGGGCTGGAGATGCTTCCTAAGTTAAATGAAAGTGCGGAGAAGAGGTATCTGAATTTATTTTACCACTACCAGAAAATTCTGAACTATAGTGAACTGTTAATTAACCACAGATTTTGTACAACTAATTTTATTTGTCAAGCATTCCTATTTTCATCTTCAGTCAGCTACTCCTAACTTAGCGCTTACTAAATACAAATAATCGTGGTTGTTGTGTCTATCCCATAACTGATCAATACAGAAGACACATGATTGAGTGTGTGGATTATTACTGTTTGTTGTACCTGTGTACGCAGAATGCCCTGTGGGCTTTGTGACTTTGTGGTGGGTTGTGGCTTTTGAAGAGTCACCGCAGCATGTGCGAAGGGTGCAGAGAAGCCTCTTCATGGTTTGCTCCCACGGTCATAGTGACCGTCAGATTTTTGTATACATTCCAGGAAGAAGTATGTATACCCTGAGCGGAACATCTTCTAGAGGATGGCCATGAGGACCTTTTTAGGAAACAGGCTGGTGGCATGTCTCTGCAGGCAGGCTGACAGAAGGAGACGGACACAGACGAGCTCCCATACAATGGAGCAGTAGTCCTTAAAAACCTCTGGCTAACTAATGCCTGACTTGAAAGAGAAGGGGGTTTACACTATTTTTGGGGGGATGGGAGGGGAGGAGTTGCTCAGACTTTGGTTTGTCTGTTAAATAAAATCCTGTTGAGACAACTTAGCAGCATGATTTCAGGAGTTCCTGCTGGTAGTAAAATCAGCATAAAGGCATTGCGGGTCTTTTACTCCAGATACAGAGGAAACATAAAATTATCTTCTTAGTGAGTATTTTCCATAATGTTTCACACAATGTCATGCAGGTTTTGTAATTGCCTAGTAATTTATTGCTTTTGCACCTTTTGACTTCTTTTTAAATTTTACAGTGCAAAAATAGGAATATTTGGAAAAGTTCGGGTTTTACCATCCTTGACAGATCATGATGTTTTACTTTGCAGACTTTCCATAGAAAACCTATTCCTAAATGTGATAATTTCTATCACGAGGATTTGGTTTACTTTATAAAAGTCTAATGTCTTGAAAAGCAGATTTATACTTGGTGGGCATTTGCTGATTTCACTATAAAATTGTTTTTTCAGTTCATCTGACACTTCAAATAATAACCCATCTATCAACAGCTAGTATCATCCACTGTTGTGACAGAAGAATTCAAGAAGTGCTACCTCAGACCATGGCAAGAGCAGGCACTTTAAAAGGAAAGCTTTAAGGAATGCTACGAGCAGAATATTACCTGTAGGGATGCAATTTTTATGGAATAATAGCTAACAGATTTTAAGCAATTTTAGAATTTGGCAAAAGTTCTTTTCAGAGTTGGTACAGAGGAAGCCTACAACTCCAAAATAAAGTGGATTTTTGAAATGGGTGCTACAGTAACTAGGGACGTGAGAGGGAGGCAGCATTGCCATACGCAACTTGCATGCTCGCGGAGGTGAAAGGAGGAGAGAGCGGGCTGGGCCAAGGCTGGTGTTGCGGCACGCGGATGAATGCCAGGAGAGCTTTACGGCTTTCTTGCATCACCAAGGAATAACTGTCACAATAACTTTTTAAAGTAAGCAGCATTTCCATGCCCACTATGGCTTGCCTGAGCTTGGTCCGTGATGCTCTGCTGAGCAATTCCGTTAGGCAGATGTGTCGCGAACCAGGTGGATGCATTTCAGTGGGGCAATCGGAAGACAAGCTGAAGCTCGCTCCGAAATTACTTGATGCTTCTCACCGGGGTACTGTAATTGGAAGAGGCGATCTGAAATGTCTGTCGACTAAGAAGCGGAAGTCTTGATATGAAGAAAAATGTTATCTACTGTGTGAGGCTCACTCTTTGGGAAACTGTTTTCTTTTTGTTTGTGCTATTGTTCTTCTGTAATGAAGCAATTTTTGTAGGAAAATTGAGCTGTCGTTTCTCATACACACTTGATTGCTGCAGTGTGAACTTTCACAAATATGTTTTTAGCTGGATCTTCATTTTTTTTCCTCTCCACTATCATGTAGCTTTAAGCTATTTAAGATTTTTAGTGGCAGTGACGGATCAGGAACTTCTGATTAGAAAAATATCTAAGGGATCTCTTCATGGTATCCCTATTTGAAAGTCTGGATTACAGTGCCTAATTCTTACTAGAACATAATTACTGGCCATTAAACTTCAAATGTTTTTCATTAGCAGGACAAAACCTCAACCTAATTCAGAACTACCTTGATGGTAAATATGAGAATCTTTTACTAAATTTCATTTAGCCATTTGTTGAGCTGGCATCCAGTTATACTGGTTTCTAAAAGATAAAGAAACTGTCAATGATGTATGTACCTTTGTGCCTTGTTTTACTCTAGAACTAGGATTATTTTAGCTCTAGTACGTTAAATTTTAAATCTCTGGCTAAACTAGCAGTTCTTGTTAAGCAGGTACCGTGAGCAGCATAGGTGTTTGTTTACAGCAGTATCTGCATAATTGTTATCTTAAATGAATTGGTTCAGAGAACCTGAGGTGGTAAATGCATGCAGAATAATTCATTATCATCACTAAGGTTTTCTTTTGATAATTTGTTGTTAGTTTTCATAAGCATTATATCAGAAAGCATTAGAGATGGCAGGGGTTTTTTTAACATGTGTTGACTTAAACTTTGGGATGAAATTTTGTGAGCATTTCTAGACAAATCAGACCAGGGACTGGTGTGGCTCAGAGCCTTGCAAGTAGCAGACAGAGAGTATTTTATTCACACATCTACTCAGTTTGCCAAGACTTTGACCTTTGCAATACCTTTGACAACAAATTTACAGATTAATTATGCATTGTGTTAATAATGTCCTTTTACAATCTGCACTTTCAGTTAATTTCAGAGCCCATTTCTGCAGATATCATCCAGAGGGATTAATAGGGGATTCTATTACCTTTCCATTAAAGCTGTCTTTTTATGAAGTTCACCAACTTATCATTTTGCTGGTAATGTATTTATCAGTTGGAGATCACCCAATTCTTTGATCAACTTCTGTTCTGCTCTACTTAAATACAGATGATCAGGATAATACCTGCAATTGTAGATGAAAGCACACCATTAATTTAAAGGACTGCATAGCACATTATTTTCTTTGCCGCACCTCAACCAATTAGAAATAATCATTTTGTGTCATCTCTTCTAAAATGACACACCTCACCAGTCATTAGTTTACTGAATTAGAGTAGGAACTGAGTCAGATTTTTATATTTTATTTAGAACCTGCTGCCTAGGTAAGCTCATCCTTCCACTGACGTACTCGAAAGAACAAGTCTTTTACTAGATAAATTAAACTGGAATGGAACTAGTTTTCTTGGCTGTACTTAGAAACAGCCCAGCAGGTATCTGGGGAATCATACCTTGTGTCTTGTTCTCCTGTTAGTCTGGATCCCGTTGTGTGCCTGAGTCTTGCTCCAGTCTGGAATGGGGCGGTGACAAGAAGGTGTGCACAGACCTGGGAAGTGCTCCCAGGTATTTCTGCTTAGACGCAGTAGAGCAACAGAAAGAAACAGGGAAAGAGAAAACTCCTACAGCTACATTTCTTTTCTTCAGGTCTTTGAGGTCAGAGTGGAGGCTAGGATGTGCTTTAGCTGCCTCTGAAGCATGTGAGTCCAGACTGGAAGCACAGCTCCCAAGCACAAGGGACAGCCAGCAGAACCCTCCTCAGGATGAGATCCAGCAGCTTGCTTCACAACTCCTGAATGGAGGTCAGCAAGAAACAAGTTCTCCTTTTGAGGCTTTTCTATGTTTCGGTTTGCCCCTGATTATACTGGTGTCTGCAGAGTATTGACCACTGCTAAAAACTAGCCTTAACTTAGGTGTGTTAATTTAGGAACCTTAGAGCTCCTGCGATAATTAATCCATTGTTCAATATTATCAGTTGTCTATCTGTTACTTTTTTGATCCAACAATGCTGGCCAACGGCCGCCAGAAAATTCTTTCCTTGAATTCTCTCACCTAGTGATACAAGCCCTCAGACCAATCCTTTTAGCTTTTTGGGATATATGTCCCCGTTTCCAAATTCATCTTTGAGTATAAATGCTCTGGGTTGGTTTGCTTTGCATACCATTCTGCTATAATCAGTCATTTCCAGATGAGCAATGAGCCCTCTACTTACTGGTGACATTTGAACTTACCTTGAATACTATCTGACTTCAATGACAAAAATATATTTGTTTACCTTATTTAGGCAAAAGACTACAGTAAAAAAAGGGGCAGTGAGGAATGAAATGCAGTCTTGAAGTCTGTTTCATATAGAAGTGCTTTCCTTGCTGTCACTTTGAATCTTTACAGCACATTTCAGCCATAGCAGCCTAGGGATCAACTTGGCTAGCACTCCTCTGCCTCCAAATATTACTTCTCCCCGTTGGCCCCTCTGTCTCCTTGGTACATTGGATTCTAGCTGGTGTAACTGAAGCCAGAAATAGCATCGTTGATATGCTCTGCTGCTATAAAAGAAGCAGAGGAGGTAAGATCCTCTATTAGATTATCTGAGATGGGGTCTAAGCTACGTGTTTATATAAAAGCATTTCCTTTCTAACAAGGAGGCCTTATTGTATTTCAGCTTTTCTGAGCTTTTCAAGAGATAGCAGTGCTAGTGCAAGCTGAATGGGGAGTGCTTGTCTCTGAACTCGTGAAAGGTTTTTCAATGTGTTATGCTCTGCTCATGTTTTCCTTCTTGCTGAGGAAAACAATTGTATTCTAGCTGCAAATTAGAGCTTCCCTTTCCAGGCAGAAAAATTGACATTGTGAAACACTTGTTTTTCTAACTGATTGCAAGTTGCATATCATAAAATTTATCCACTGTGTAATAGTTTCAGTTGCATATAGCTTTTCTGTCTCACCAAAGCGACTACACACCTCTCCTTAATCAGCCATGTGTCAACATTAAGAGCAAAGTACATATACTAAACTCCTTGTTTTCTGAACAGTTCTTCCCCTGGCAGTTGCTACACAGCCAGCCTCTGCCATCTCCACGCAGACCCTTCGGATAAGCCAATACAATTTAAGTTGCTGTGCAGAAAAACAGACCCATAAAACTCTCTGGGTTAAAAAGAACCATCTTAAAAGTGGTGGTGCTTTTAACCTGGATAAAGCTCACCTTTCAGCTGAGATGATTTTGATGCAGATGAACAGTGAGTTCACTTTAGGCTGCCTGGGTTGGCATTGCTTCCCAGAGAAACATTTGGGGAACTGCGCAGTGAGGCGTCTCCTGCTCTCCAAGACGTGGGCTGTGATTGCTGCCCCAGTGCCTAGATCCCACAGAAATTGAAGGGTGTTGGTTGTCTCTACAGATGCTGAAGCTTCCAAACTAGGAACTTGGCTTTAGGCATGTATGTATGCTTATTGTGTTGACAGTCGTTAAACTTCCTTTGCCTCCCTTCCTTTGCTGTCTATATATTAAGCTGGACTCAAATGCGCTTGGTAGTTCATTGACCTAGTCTGATTTGAACTTAAAATTAATGTTGCCAGGGCCTCAAAAGTGATGGAATAGAGAGACATGGTGTCCTTAAAGTTAATACAGCAAGTCAAGCTACCTTATATATCAAGGTAGGCAGGACAACAAATGCAAGTGAAAGAGACTGGATTTTTCAATTCAGTGTTTCAATCTAAATTAAGTGCTCACTACAGGGAAAGGGGAGAGCAGAGCAGGAGAATAAGCCAAATTTATATTACAAGTATAGGAATGAAGCAAAGTGTAAAATTTGATAATCGTAACTATAGATGGGAAAATGTGGATGACAGGAAAATAAATTGTTTAATATACCCCCCCCCCCCGCCTTCTGAATAAAGTTGGCAGTCTGCCTCATACACGTACTAGGAGTGGAGGGGAATGTGTAGGAAACGATTGAGTTTTGTTGGCATGAAAGAATAACCCGTGCAGCCAGCGCATGCCGTTGTCTCGTGTTGGTTACAGAGGGAAAAACCGTGCTCCTGCCGAACGCCTTCCTCTTCGCTGCCCTTCTTAGAGGACCCCAGGGCACCCTTTAGGTCCGATGTGACTTTTCAACAGCTTGTGCTTGTTCATTCCCCGCCTGGTGAACGTCTGCGTCTGTACAACCTTGCAATACCTATCACTAAATGAACAACTCTTTCCAGTAGCTTGATTTAAAACACTGCAGTCCCTCCAGAAGGACGTCAGTTTTAACTGTGTGAAATTTGCACTGGTGTGACAGTATTTTGAAGCTTGTATTTAGTGGCAGATACCAGTTGTTTGAGAAGTGTTTTGTTTTTTTTTTTACAATCATCTGCTTCACTTGGTAAGGTGGTATTTGAAAAATGGAGCCTCTGTTTTTGATCTTTTTTAACATTAAAGAAGTAATAATAAATAAAAAAACCCTTAAGAGTATATTCATGGGAGAAGTAACTTTAAAAGCTCTAAACACTGCCCTGTCTTGCAGCTGGAGCGGCTGCTTCGGCAGCCCTGGTGGGCAGCAGCTGCCCAAGGGGACAGCCGGCGCTCACGGGGAGAGGGCTCCCGCAGGCTGCGGATGCCGCCCAACGCAGGCGCCTGAGCACCCAAGCATGCAGCGACAGCAAAATTCAGGTGAGAACGGCTCAAAGCAGATTATGGTCACCAGCGCGCCATAGATACCATAAACGTAAAACTTAAATAAGTAAGTCTGATTTTGCTTAAACGTTTTTTTTTTTTAGAAGAAAGTGGAAAAACAAGGATGCTGTTGCAACTCGGCTGGATTATTTTTTTCCCTCTATAAGACTGTTATTCAACAGCATTTAAATGGTATTATGGAAATCAACTTTGTAAACACCAGCACCACCACCATGCACATTAACACTGCTGTGCTTGGCTTTGCCAAGGAAATTCCAGAGACTTATGAAGTCCCTTCATTTTAGGGTGCTTAATATGGTTTAATCACTAGTAGGGGAATACAAATTCATGTTTCAGATAGGAAACAGCAATTTTTTTTGCATATTGTTTATCATTTTTTGCTGCCCTTCAAACAACCTTACGTATCTTGAAGGATAAATTTGTGTCGTGATACAACCATAGAATCAGCCAGGCTGTGCCACCTTTTATTACCCCTCTTATTTTTTAAAAATAAATGCGGTAAAATCTTTATATGAATGCTATTGCACAACTAGTGTAACAGACGCTGTCTTTATTTCTGCTTTAAACAAAATAAAGCAAGGTTATTTGTGTGTCTAACCATGGTTAAATGAACTCTGCTTTTTATTTCTTGTTTATCATTGTAAATTACAGGTTTAGTTCTGCTTACAGTCTAGTGTAAGCATTATCCCATGAAATTCATGCATGCAAGGTAGAAATCAGTTTATTACAGTGCACGTAGTCAGTAATATAAGCAAAGAAAACAAACCATTATTAATTTATGGTGTGCTCTTTAAATAAAAGCTTTTTCCTAGCCTGGTTTTTTTTGTTGTTGTTGGTCATAAAATTCTTAGTATAGTCATGTCTTTTATAGATGTTCATAATTAAAGACACAGGTTGGAAGTTCTATTTCTGCAAAAACAACTGCCAAACTGTGGAAAAGAAACCTTTACTTTTTGCGTATTTGAAGAAGTGTCAGCAAAGCATGCTGCGTGTTCCCATAGCTTTTTTAGGGATAGCTTGATATGCTCAGCTGCTCATTTTGACAGATGTGCTCCTTTCTTCTAGTGCTACTCTCTTCAATCATTTTCATCATAGTAATTCAACAAAATCTTTTATCAGGATCAGACCTATTGTGCCATGTAATGGACCAAGAAAATTGGAGGGAATACCGTAATAACAAAGGGTAGTTTGGTGTTGGAGCTGTATTACAATCTGAAGTTGCTTGGGTCAGAGCCCATAACAGAGTCCGCCTCTAATGAGTTAAAATAAATTTATCTTAATAGAAGAAAATAGCCAAAACTGCATATCCAACTATATACCTTTTTTTGCCATACTATTAGCAAGGCCCTAGGAACCTGGATGTGTTGAATTCATCAGCTCATCCTGCCCTAATAGATTTCTTCATTTCATTTCCTCTCTGGGCAATGATTCCTCATTCCCTCTCCACAAAGCCTCACACAGGTGGCTTCCACAATTTTCTGGAAGGTCTCCAATTTTAGGCTGTCTCAGATCAAGAGGGGAAATGAGTACCACGGAGTTTGCAGTCTCATTCACTGCTTTTTTCAGCCATCTCCTCTCTTTTGCAAGGGGAACAGGGCTTGAGGGCCCCAGCTAACTGCAGGTGTGATGATGTGCACAGGGGAGATTGGTGCTGCGTGCCCCTGAGGGAGCTCCTGGGAACGAACTATGATTTGTTGGACACAAATGGCCTTGGAGCAGCTTTTCTGAAGAATGGGCTCCCACAGAACTGCCAAGAGACCAACTGTGCCCTGAATGAGCTTCAGTCCCTGAATGATCTTAAGAAGTGATCTCCAGCAGAGCATACTGCAATTTGGTTCTGCAGTAGGCATGAAGTTCTGACTTTCACCCGTCATGATCTGCAGTGAGGATCAGATGAGGCTATGCTATCTGCAATGTGCTCTCACACGCTAGGATATTAATTGAGAGAATGCATCATCGAGGCTTCAGACAATTACCTTTATGAGATGTGTGTTGGAACTGATGGAGTCTTAAAAAATATGTAATTGTTTCGCCTGTATTTGGTCCCAGTAGCTACATAAAAATGAGTTTAATTTTCCTGCGGTAAACAGCTTGCACTTTTCCCAGTTGTGCTAACTGCACAAAAAACCCAAAACCAGTAGAAAGTAAAGATTTAGATTGTATTCTGACCTCTTGTGCAGCTCCTCAATCCTTAGGCCAAGTGGCCAAAAACCTTATGAATACTAAATGAACCCTAATTTGGTGGAGAGCCTCATAAAGCCAAGGGAATTACTGGGAGTCAAAACAGAATAAGACTTCATCATCTTGTTCAACATAAATAAATCTGGATGTAAGGTACAAGGAGGCACTAAGATTACTTGTAGTAAGAATGGTTTTATTTATCTCCTTGCTTAGCTGTTTTCCTCTCCATTCCAAAAAAAAAAAAAAAAGCAGGTTTATAGTTAAAATTATAATTAATGTTCTTGTGGTCTGTCACCAAATGGGTTTTGTGTCTTTGTAGTTCCAACTGAGTCTGAAGAGATGAACAGCTGTTTGCTTATCACCAAGTTACTTCTCTGAAGAAATTTGGCACCAGAAGTGTCCTTAAAATCCATTTGTACATTATTTTGTTCACAGGGACAGTAATATATGTTTCTTGCTGAAAAAATGTCTAATTTATGTGGCATTCAAGTGATATAGACATGAGCCTTCTCCTGCTAAGACAAAGCAAACATTTGCTTAACTGGATGTAGGAGCAAGGCCAACCTACTTTAGTCTTCAATGTCAAATCATTACTCTGATAATTTCCCAGAGGAGTATTTTTAAGCCTTATTATTAAAAGGATTACCTTAATGTGACTACAAGGGCAAAACAAAGCATTCATATTTGTTCAAAAGAACTGAATTTGGATTGTGGCAATGTTTTCTTTTACAATTTTTCCTAATATTAGTATGTAATTAAGTAATTTCCTAACTTTCAAATATTTTGCAATATTTTCTTTTCGAAAGCAAGCAAGATTAACAAAAATCTGACTTATGTAGTTATACTGCATTTATAACAATGATGCTAGCACAGCTCAGCTTTTTGAAAAACTCTGTGACCACATCTTTCTGTCTGTAACGATATTATTTCTGGGGAAATCAGTTTTTTGACAAAGTTTTTGTCAGAATCAATAAGACTATTTTTACCAAGGACATGCTGTATTAAGCTTTTTTTTTTCACTATATGCAACGAGACAAAGTTTAACAAGGAGGGCAGGAGATCATGGTAACCTCTGGAGTAGAACAAATGTCGCTAGTATCTCTGAGCTTGCAGACTGAAATCCAGGTGCTGTGGTAAGACCCCTGGCATGTGGATAGCATCATCACCCCCGTACAACGGCACGGGTTGTCTTCATGGCACAGAATGATGCATTCTGAGTGATCACAGGCAAAACTATCCTCATCAAAAGGTTGCAAAGAAAATGCTTTTACTTTATAGAAACATTTTGAAAGGGGTAAAGGCACATGTATCCATATTCACTCGTTAGCTATTACTTCCTCGGATTCAAAAATTTGCAATAGGCTCCCTGGCCACACGTGGGATTAGCAAAGTTCAGTGGTACTGTCGCGAGCTTCTTGTCCCTAGCAGACAGGTGAGAAGGGTCTGGCTCCGACGGGATCCTTTGTTGCTGGCACAATATGGCTGGCGAGTGTTAGCGTGGGTATGCTTTTATTTCTCTTGCTGTCTTTCATTTTTCTTCCTGTCAGAAGTCGCTTCAACTGAGTATGAACAATTACAGCAGCTCTGCCTACCTTCAGTGGAACGGCAACTTCTAATCAATTAAATATACCTCCAATAAAAGTATATACTGTTGGATCAAAGCCAAGCAACTTCATGAATATTCATTACATACTGTGTGTTACATGTCTTGGAAAAGAAGTCTTTTTTGGATTCACAGTTGTCATGGTTTAACCCACCAGCAGGCAACTACACACTAGACAGCCACTCGCTCACCCTGTCCCTTCCCCTCCAGTGGGTTAGGGAGGAGAAATGGACAAAAGGGGAAACTCGGGGGTTGAGATAAAGACAGTTTAATTAGCCAATAAAGGAAATACTACTATACTACTACTACTACTAC
>Ga0181612_166792_pt1 | contig 22582 bp, 8 predicted proteins | sample HoacroProtozoa21_FD_119630 | JGI IMG/M metagenome (GOLD analysis project Ga0181612, IMG submission 119630) | Hoatzin crop microbial communities from Cojedes, Venezuel. Combined Assembly of Gp0051906, Gp0051904, Gp0051908
GCAGGGGGGTTGGACTAGATGACCCACAGAGGTCCCTTCCAACCCCTACTATTCTGTGATTCTGTGATTCTGTGAACATATGCAAACATGCTGGTTTTCAGCCAGATTAGTGAGTCGAGGTTTTTTCCTATTTCAGAAAGAAGAGATACAGTAAACCTTTCTTTGGTTTAGCATGATCAGAAAATAAGGATTTCTACAAGAAGTGCGTTTACTTGTGGGAAGTATTAAGATTTTAATGAGAATCCGTCTTTCCAAAACATCTACCAGTTTTGTTAAACACCCCATCTGGAAACACTTATGGCAGCTGTGAGATCCTTAGTGTTGTAGGTATTGTTGGCACTCTGATAAAAGGCATTTAGCTTTAATAATAGATTGCTACATTCATTCATTTGAGGCTTGTGAGAGAGTTCAGCTCAGCCGGAAGCATCCCAATACTGCTCTTCAGCGGTCGGGAAACGTGAGCACTGCTCATGCTGCAGATCAACAGCAGCTGAATTCTAAGGTGAGGGAAGGGTTGGAGACTTCTGGGTCACCACGTGAGCAGGTCAGAAGAGGTGATAAAGTTTAATGGCCAGGTGAGTCCTGTGATGATGCAGCTCCTGGGGAAGAGGACAGCCGTGGTGCAGAGCTTGCTGTTAGTGTTTTCTCACAAGTGGGTACAGAACGATCTGCAATTTTATCAGTGAGCTCTAGCAAAATTTCTAGGAGACCGTCCTGAGGGGTTTTAAACTGACGTATAGAGAATTGTGAGTACCCTTGGGTTTTATCTTACCTGTTCTTTTCTGCTATTTCCCCATGTGCAGTTGTTCAGCATTTCAGACAAGCTGAAAACAGGTCTGTTAAACGTCGGAGCACTCAAGCTGCATGACAGGCACTATTTTTCACCGAGGTCATGAACAGTTGCAGAGCTGCCAGTGTCTGACTGAAATAATAGCTGTACATATAGGATCATTTGTAAGACAGATGGCTGAGAAAGGTGCCATTTGTCTGCCAGGCAAGGTTTCATAACTCTTAGCATCCATTCATAGGAAAGCATCATTAACTGTTAGCTGTTGCTAATTACCTCAACTTAGTAGGTATTAGGTTAAAATCATTTTTTTCTGAAGTCTTTATTCTATATGGCAATCTCTGCAATGACGCTGAAAGAGGAAAAGTAGGTGGGAAGGAAGAGGTTATGTTTTTGTGTTCATTGACTGGGTGTGCTTCATACTTCCACTGTCTCAGTTTGGCACAGAAAATGTGCAAGGCTATTTATGGCTTCTCTTACTGCCCCAACTGTCTTTCCTAGTCCCACTTTTGTACAGTCTTTCCACATTCAGTGTCATATTTTTCTTTTATTGCACACTTACAAGTCTCTCATCCTAAGAGGTGGCTCCACAGCTAAACTCTCGGGATTTTTAAGGCCAACCTGAAGTACCAGCTTTAGCCCTTGCCCTTTGGGGTTTGAACATCTCCTTTTGACTGCAGTTTGTTGCAGTTTGTAGATGAAGATCTAGATGTGCACTGCACAAAAAATGAGGATACTTCACATCACAAGGGTAAAATTGTAGTGAAGGTGTTTCAGCATGTCTGAAAGGATTTAGGACAAGATTTAACAGTCAGAAATTCATAGTGCTAGACCACCAACCCAGGTGTTTCTTCCTTAATCTTGCTAAAGGTTTTTCTGCAAAACCTGTGCTGAAGCTGTAATAATACAAGGTATTTATCTTGAATGAAGTATTTTTCACCCTTCTGTGACAAGAATTCAAAGAGAAATGTCAAATTTATTTCATATAGGTAGAAACCAAGACATAGAAGTAAGTAGTTTACAGTAAACTAGTGGGCACGAATAGAATATAGATCTGAGACTATAAACTCCAGATCTCTTTATTTCTAGTAGAATATGTCAGGATTATAATAGAAACATTTTTAGTTTTTTTAACAAAATTTTTGTTAAAAGCATCAGAAACAAAAGTAAGCTTCTGATGCGGAGGTTTTTTCCTTCCGGCTCTAGCGATACAGTATCTTTCATGGTGTGCAGTATACACTGCCTGCAAAACCCAATCTCTTGTTGCAAAATGTTTCTGGAGAGACACCAGAGGAAAGCTGGACAAAGGCAGCCGTAAAATCTCATTGCTTCTCTACTTGGATTTTACAAGCACTGCAAGAAGCTGTCATCTTTCTGGCTGAAAGTATTTGTATCCATGCAATGAAAAAAAACAGTTTAAGCTATCTGAGGGAATGCTGTGTGTGAGTGCCTTTTGTCACAGGCTTCAGCATCTGTGAGGGGAAAATGGCTGTCGCCTTGTGCTTAAACAGTTCTCTGACATTCTCTGGGTTAGTGTGAGGAACAAAAGCATCTCTGTGTCAGAGCCACACAGAGCACCTTGTCAGTGTCAGCATTCGTTAAACTGCCCTTTTGCAACACATGAACCTTCCCTCCTAAAAGCATGGAAGTATTAATTCAAGGAAAAGAAGATAAATCATAATAAAGCATCAGATATATTCATATTGTGCAATATTGTAATTGTATTTGCTATAGGATTTCGTACTGCAAACAGTATTTCAGGTAGCCTAACTTGAGCTGTTTTCATAAATCAGCTGAATGAAATTAAAAAGCTCTTCAAATTTTTACCTCTCTCTGCTTTTGGAATTCAGAAATCAGGCATTGGGATTGTGAGCTGAAGTGAAAGAGACTGTATTGCAAAAAAAACCAACATGGAACAGGACAAGAAGTACTTTTAGAAATAAGATTTACCACTAGCTGAGGGTGGCATCCAGTAGGGCAGTCATGCAGTGAACATAGGAGGCACAGAAAGACGGAAAAGTCACAGTAAAGAAATGGGGATCAGCTGTACCACCCTGACCCTCAAAAGGCTACAGAACTCAGCATTTCAGGGGAGGAGGGACAGTCTGTGAAAAGGACATGATTTGTTGTTGTCACACAAGAAATAATCAAGGCAGTCATGCAGAGTTAAATTTCCTAAGATCGTGCAGAGAATTTACCAGTAGAAATGTAGGTAGACGTTTTTTGACATCAAATAGTTTCACTGTCTCAGATGAGCAGCGTAGGGTTTCATTTTAAGGAATGCTCATAATGACTTCAGCTGAACCATTTTCAAGTTTCATGCTCTAAGCTGTAAGCAACTTCTCCATTCCTAATCAAATGCCAATGTAATGTCAGAGGGCTTAGTTTAACCCAAATGAAAGGTAAACATATGTACTAATTTTCATTGTAACTGATCAAAAAATAGAAGAAACTATTTTTTGGCCATTTCTTCCATACAAAAACATGTTTGCAGTGATGGCAATTTAATATTTCACCAGCTCTGTTAAGTTTCCTTGTCCTGTGGCGGGGTTAAGTGAAAGCTTCCAGCATCTGCTGTCTTAAAATCTGGAATTTTTTGGTTCTGAGATTTGTAAAAATGTTAGCAGTGAAGTGACACAAAGCCTTTATCTCAGTTTTGGTATTTTACAGCATATTTTCTATCTGAAACACATCATAATGGGATTAGTGGCTGACAGCTCATGCCATGAACTGCAATGACTTGTCAAACCAGTGTAGTGTTACCAAGTTCCAATCAAATTCTTTAGATTTGTAAATATTAATTCCTGTTTTTCAGGAAATTGTATTAAAATCTGTCCTATTTTTGACATTCCAAGGATTTTAAAGCAACAGAATAACATTTTGCCAGACAGGCAGTGATTCCCCAAGTCAGATTACAAGTGCAGCTGCTTGTGTCAGGGGAATCTAGAAATCTCTCCAAATAAAATAGCGTCAGGATTTTTCTTGCTAAGCAAGTCAATGTAAAACAATGATGGAAAGGCTGTGGGAATGGTAGTAATAAGGTATTTTATTTTTTTAAATTGCAGGGAATGAAGAGAAGGTCTGACTGGTACCCCTAGAGAGCACAGAGCAGAGGCTTTCTAGGAGGTGATGATAGTTAAGGGTTGTTTTGTATAAGCCAAGATATAGGGTTGTTTGTAGAATCATAGACACCCTGGACAATTGTTGTGCCCCGTCTTGAGCTCTGAGACTTTTATGAGTTTCAGCACAGTGCATTAAGGCACTTCTGAATGGGATGTATAGAAACCAGCATGCTGTCTGGGAAAAGCTTCAAAATTTCATATGATGCATCTAAAACAAAGACAATATGCAAGTACACTGTCTGTTCATGAAGAGTAGAACATATGTAGAGTTAAGTATTAAAAATGTATTTAATGAAGCAAGTTAGCAAAATCACGTTAGTTTATGAAGATACTTCTTTGCCAGACATACCCCTGGAAAACTACTCATGATAAAAAAGTAATCATATGTTCAAATGAAACACAAGAATATCTTCCAGTAAGAAGATGCAAGTCCAGCAACTTTCATCTTACCAGCTGTAGCCAATCCCTAGAAAAATGTTATAGGCACATCATCAGAAGCAATTCTAAAACCAGGGTTTGAGGAGTTCCTTAGTTATGTTCTGGCAACTAACGCAGTTCAGGCTTAGCCAGTAAAGCAAACTTGCTTAAACTGATTTTGTGGCTACACAGCCTTTGTGTTTTACGTGTGCATCATTTATTTCACAAATAGGAAGTCTAAGAAACCTATGTGGCCAGTTTTTATGGGTTGACTAGTGAGTTAAGCTTGCTTGACACAGTATGGCAGAAGTCACATAGCCATAACTTAGTGCTTGTCATTTTAGTTATTGCAATTAAAGTAATCTACATTATAATTCTTTTTCTGCTTGTTTTGAATTGCCCCTCAATACTGCATTTCTGTTCTCTGTAAGTGCAGATAACAGATTTGCTAAGTTGTTACATATGTTCTTTCTAGGCATTAGTACCAGAAATATAATCAAAATAAACACTTATCTGGTTTTGCTGCAGTAAACTCCATTTGTCCATGTAACCCCAGTATTTGTGTGGATTTTTTCAAATCCCTCTCAGAAAGGTTTTGAAGAATGACATGAACAATGTTCTGTGCAGGAATTTTGCTGAAGGAAAAAAAGGTGAGGAGAAACCATTTCTACTGTCAAAAGGCACTTACAGAGTTAGTTGACCTATTTACAAAAGCTAAAAAGAAAATACAATTTCTTACAGTTCTTATGAATTCTGTCATGCTGATTAATACGAGCAACAACGATAATGTGCTTTGTTTCTTGTCTGTTGTGTAGGCAATGAGATCCTAGAGGAGATTCAGAAAATAATTCTAATTTCTTGACTTGAAAACGTAGAGCAGACTGCCACACTTTTAATGTCCTTGGTGAGCTGTTTTGACAGAAAAAATTAATCCTTCAAGTTACTGGTATTGAAAGGATGTGCAACTATAATTCTGAGAGCGTGGGAGGGATGATTTAGAAGTTTATAATTTATCAGAGGTTAAAAGTTATATGAGCCAGCTGCGTGCTAAAATACAGCTCTCTCATGTGAGAGGAATTGCTAAAGAAACTGATTATTTCCTTTCTGAAGTATCAGGGGAAGGGTGTTAAAAAATTGTATATGTTCTTTACTACTTTTTTTTGCCTGCATTAAGATAATAGTTTCACTCTTTTTCGTGGTACTAATTTCTCATCCCAATATTTGTCATTATGTAACATAATATATAGTCAAGCATATGTGTGTCAGAATTACTACAAATTGTCTTCCTCTTCAAAAAGCATTTACACATTTTTGATTATTTTCAAACTCTCTTTGAAAAGGAGTGTCCTAATCTCATTGCTACTTCTGCTGCAGGCACTCATGTTCAGCAGTCACATTTGTTTTAAGAGAAATTCTCTGAAATACTTTAAATTATCACATTATATGCTTAGTCGCTCTTTTGCTGCTGCTGTTCTGTGTGTGTTAGGCATATTTTGTCAATCTTCTGTGTATGCCTGAATTAAGACAGAATTAAGTGGTGAATTTCACACTAGGTCTGCCTTGAAGAAATATTTTGCTAGAGCACATGGAATTTTGGGATGATCCTTTATGCAATGGCACAAATCACATTAAATTATGTAGAAAATAACTTTCTGTTTATTAATTTTGCCTCTTAAATATTGTAAATTATAAATACAGTACCAATGAAATATACAGTGAAATTTATTATTGTTGTAGGTGTGCTTAACCTGACCTGATAATTAAAATTAACTTACGGTTAAGGATACCCTTGGCCACCTCTGGATCTGAGATTTCAGTTTCTAGAGTGGAACATCAGCTTGGATACATGCCTTGTATTAGATAACAAGCTCTCCTTCTCCTCTTTTGCGTTCCCTTTGTTTGCCTCTGAAAGGACGAAACCTGGCCATGTGGGATGGAAGTGAGCCACACGCTTTGAAGGCCTTTTGAGATAGCTGGGGAAAAGAGAAAGTGGCATGTGTGGCACTGCATTTTCCCTCAGTCTTGACAGACCGAACATGTTAAATCTAGTCATTTAGAACTCCTTTGGAAAGGCTGAAAAGTTAATATTCTTTACTGCTCAAGATGTGAATTACAGGAGGTAGGACTTGAGAAATAGATTACTTCTGTGAACACCGTAGAATGGCTTACCAACTGTAGGTAAAAAATGAATGAAGGAACAAAAGAAGAATGGGAATTTCTGATCTAGCATTAAGATTTGAAAGATTAGGGATTACCACAGTGTATTTGTGGTAAGAGAAAAATGGACTTTGCAGGCTTTCTGGAGCATCTAAGGAAGAGACATGAAGAAAGGTACTTTCTTAATTGTAATGGTTGTTAAAGAATTCCAATGTCACTTCTAGTCAGGGGAATTAAAATTTTAACTTGTTGGTCATCATAACTTTGGGTGACAATGGAGTTAGGGCAGTGTGTGCACTGGGTCAGTTTGTCACGGTCATTAGTCCCTGCACTCACTGGAGTCAGTTTCAATTTGCAATAAATTGCATCTTTATTGATTTGCAAATGAAACAATGCTGCAATGACACTGGCATGAAGTAGCCTCATTTTGCTTTAGACACGTTTTTGTCCCCATCTCCCTGGCTGTATATTCATGGTTTTCTGTGAAAATAGCAACTGGTTTTTATGTAAACATTTGTCTCTCAGGCACTCTCCCTCGAGTTTGGAATTCACTGGGAACTTGTACAAGTCTCATTCACACCAAGCTAATACTTGTTTATGGCTTTCTATGGAAAGGAAAACAATTCACAGATGCACCACACAAATATGTAGAAATTCTGTTACGTGTACACATGCAACAGTCTCAAAATACATCATATTTCAAAATACATATCCCAAATACATCATATTTCTAATTTTTAATACAACTCTACAATATGAATAATTTTTCACATGAAAATGCTCTATTTTCTGAGGAGTTTTTTATCCTTTATTGCAGTTTTTTATTTGTATCTCATTAAGATGGATGATGAGGTCACCTGAACTAGACAATGATCAAAAACTGAAAGATTTCCTTAGAAAATTATTTCTGAAACAGTAAGTTATTTATCTACTTGATAATAAATCCTTAACTATCACAAGCTGCACCATTGGTTCAGATTCCACTATGGCCTGAAGCAAGGTGTAAAGAATGTGCTACCACAACTGGTGTTTAAAAAATGTATTTTTCCCCTACTTAGAACTAGGTGACAAGGTCAGATTGAATGGGTGCATGTTTTCCCTTGTATAGTTTTCCAACCATACCAGTCTAGCTTTTTTTTTTTAATTCATCAGGAGAAAGAGATTTCTAGAAATGAATTGTAGTTGTAAATATCAGTAATTAAGTAGCTGACAATTAGTTTGAGAAATGGTGACTCAAAGAAGCGCAAATAGTTCTTTGTCAACTAATTCTTGTTCCTGCACAGCACCAATTATATCTGGTGCTGCAGAGTAGAGATCATGATACTACAGTCTTTGAAATATGTTGTTAGTGATATCATAATTACACTGAATTTACAGAAAAGAAAAAAGCAATTAATGGCAGTCATCTTCATAGCGCTTTTCTGTCATGAATTCAAGCATCACTATTCCCTCTGAAGGAGAGAAATGGCCTTATCAATCATCCCAATTAAAAAACAAAAGTAATATTGCTGTAGTATCTGGTTTTTTTATTTTTCCTAAATCACTGTATAGGTGTATTTGTACATATAGTTCTTAAAGCATTAGAGTCATCTCTTGAAGCAATTAAAGCTGATAAAGAGCTACACTGTGCTATCAGTGGTATTTATCTTGGTCTTTTAAAAATCACCAAGGTATATATCTATTCTACATTTCTGAAACAGCAGTTTCTCTCGAGTCCCATATTTAATGTGCAAACTATTAGAAAAGTCACTAGTAGCAAAAAAGGAAGAAAATTTAAGCAGGTTCCAATTTTAATGACCCTACCAGCTAACTTTACTGTTGTAGCTATCACCTCTTATGTCATGGTTGTTCTGATTCAGATACAATTCTTTATATTACGACTTCCGTTTTAGCTTATGCTCCCATATTATCCGTATATCACGGATTGTTATCTACAGTTCCTCTGATAACATTCTGCAAATTATACTAGGACTGTTTTTTCTGTTTTCTCTGTAAGAAATGGTTTCTTTTAAAACATGAAGAGATGATCCAAAACTTTCTATGATTCTATGATTCTATGATCTTTTGTCAAGAAACATGAGGAATCTGGAACTTTTCTTGCTAGTTAATTCTAACTCTCAAATAGTGGTCTGTGCTATTAATGTACTCATCTATTAAATAATTTTGTTTGCCTGTTATAGTAACATCAAGTTTAGTTGAAAAAAGCTCCAAAATCCTTAAATGCTTTTGAATAAATTGTGTTACTCTTTAGGCATAGTATGTGAAATAGTAGAACACAGTTAATGCATTACTAATGAAAAAAAAGGTAGGAAAAATAAAGTAGTTTCTCCACCAGAATTTAGTTTCCTTTTTCACATATATTTCTGAACTACAATGCTATATTAATTGTTCTTTAATCCGAGATTGCTGGTCAGGCTATATAGGAGATAATTAACTATTTTTCCCTAAACATCCTTTACAAATAATATCTCTTCTTGCCTTGCTACAGTACATAACTACTATTGATTAGCTGCTTTCTGTTAAATTCTGCTTCTGTTCAGCACTGAAGGGCACATACGGGAGTTCTGACAGATTGATCAGGACATGCAGAATGCAGTTTAAGGAGATGATAGCTCTGACCTTCAGCTGTGAAGCCCATCCAAGCTACTGTGTGAAGTGTGCTCTTTGATTACCCAAGTCATTGCATTGATATTTTCTCTAGCTTTAGAAATGTAGATATATGGCCTTTATGTAAGTTTCTATAGATACATGCTAAGCAAAGTTACACAAAGGAGTGTTAATTATGCCTGGCTATTGAAAAAAATACCCCAAAACCAAAAAAAGAACATGAATTTTGAAACTTTGAATTTTCACTTCTTTTGAAAATTGCGGTTGCTAGAAATTGTATAGGAATACAATACAAAGGATCAGTAAAGTTATAATGACATTGATTTGACAGTATTACACTTCTGGCAAACAAGGCACCTGACTTACAGAAAGAGGTAAAGAGGAGAACAGAGTTGGTATTGTCTCTTGGAAGCATGTTCAGTATAACAAAACTGAAAATAACCTTGGGTTCAAAACCACAGCTATTAAGATTATATTTGGGAGCAAAACAGGTTAAAAAAAAATGCTAACACAAAAAAGATATTAATGACACATTCCAAGTAACATAAGTATAAAGAAGTGGCAGAACTTGAATAATGTAACAGAAAAAAACACACAAGGCACGTGTAGTATTTACTGAGCTGAATATTAGTATCTGAGTATCTCACAAAAGAAAATGAGAATGTACATAGAGATATTGAACTTGACAACTGTCACCCAACCCTTATATGCCATGAAAATATAGTCATTGAGAAAGAGCAATAATAAGTGGTAGGAAGTGGTTTAGTTACCTATGTCCTGAAAATAAGTCGGAAGTGTCTTTGATCTGCATGTTGCACTGAGGAAGAAAAGTTTGAAGAGGATTGTCTGTACTGTCCTTTAGAAAGTGTCATGGTATCAACGTTGTGTTATATGCATCATAAGATAGCAGCGAATGATAATGGCTGGACACCTGAGGCTCCTGTATGGAAAAAAAAAAAAAAAGAGGAAGACTCTCTCAGATATCGTGAGGCGTTCTCATCTGGGTTTGTGACTTGGAGGATTATGGGTGATTATAGCACCCCACCGAGAGTGGAGATAGAAGAAAGGAAAAGTAAAAAGGAGGAAGGAAAAAAAAATTTTAAACTCCGCTCTGGTCAAAACTAGACCAAGGTAAATTTAGTATCATTTCATCCATTTATTGTATGTTTTGCTAGACTTGCTATTATTGAAATAATGCAAAATCCATAGAGAAGGACAAAGCAAATCATTTAACCAGAAGCCTTTGAGACTTTGAGCTAGTTTCCTGCTTACAATATGACATGATTGTATCCTAGACCTCTTAAGATTTCAAAATATTAGGGCTCAGAATTTCTTTTTTGCCTTAGGAAGTCGAGAGAGGTTCAGAGTTTGGTGTTTTTTACGATTTTGGTGAAGAGAGAAGAGTGGTAGTAGTGTTTAACTTCCAGCAAGTGCCAGCATAGCAAACAGCAGGAAAATAAAAGATTCAGACACCTATTCTGTGATTGCTGAGACCTAGCTGTGAGCAAAAGACAGCACATTGGCAAGGAAGACCTGGATATTGGCTTACTGTGTCATGAGGTTATGCTGGCTCTTCTCGTTACATGTAAACATGTTGGTCACTTGAATCTATTTAAGTGGCAATATAAGATGCTGTTGTTCTTACATCAATGCTAATTATTGTTGCTTTCAGTGTTGTGGCCTACAGAATAAACAGTGTTATGATGATGACAACAGTAGCACCTACCAAAATTTTTCCTCCTGTTGTTTGCAAGGGAGTGGTGTCTAATATTCAGCAGAACACTGACTCAGGGCTGCAACTGATTCCAGCTTAGGTCTCACTCCCAGCTATAGCTCCCCACCTTACTTTAAGGGAAGAAAGAGGTCATTTGGGATTTTTCCTGTCCTGTGCTGTCTGTATACAGTTGTAAGAATATTAAGATAATTTTTCTGCACTACATCACTACACTAGTCACAAGAGAAAGAAAGGTCTTCGCAGATGGGAAAGTTGTCTTTCCTCTATTCTGGCTCTTCTCTTCGAGGACATTTGACACAATTTTAAAGCTCGAAGCATTCATATGGAGAACTCTTGGTGATGCCAGGAAAGAACCACTTCTGGCCATATTGGTATTTTTACTGCGTGTGACTAGTAAATACTGGATAGCTTTAGCATTGATGTCTACAAGAGAGATGTAGATATTTTCTGATGAGTATCTCCATCAGACAGGCTCCAACATGAAGCTCGAGGATACCATTACAGGTAGGAAGAGACAACTGGGAAAAAAGTAAAAATAGCAATATGGGAAATGAAGAGTGGAGACCACTACCTTGTTACTAAAAAAAATAATTGTTTCCCAACTTCTTTGATGTCTTCAAGCCTATGCTGCACTAGCTGATACATGCCTGATGTTTAGAGAGCTTTTAGTTTCGACTCTGATTCCAAGAAATGTGTGTGCTGGAACTGAAGTTCCTTGCTTATATGCCTTTACATTTTTTCACTGGCTTTTTAGAAATTAATCTAAGTTCCTGTATGCTGCAGAAAACACATCTGACTAAAATAACCAAGTTGCAAACTGAAAAATGCTGCATGTGTCAATGGCAGGTTGCAGAGATATTTATCCCTTGGCATTATCATCGTACTGTGGTTGAAGAAGCCCCAACACTATGTTAGATGTAGACAATCACACCCCTAAGGCCCACATTATGTTTTCTAAATCTTACCCCTTTTACAGCATTTATCAGGTGGCTAACTTTATGCCGTCACCTCAGTTAAAGCAAGGCTAAGCAGCAGGAAACCTCTGTGGTTAGTTCTATAATTAGAAGCCAATTACTGTCTGGTGGTGTGCTGTTGGGAAAGGTTATTCTTCTATGTCAGCAAATGTTAAGTGCAGCAGGTTGGCGAACATACAGAGCAGGCAGGAATATTGCTGCAAAAGCTGTTGCCTTGATCCAAGAAGCCTTCATATGCACACAGGTTGTCTGGTAAGCCAGAATAACAGAGCTGGCTAGTGAAGTTGTTCATCTTTTGCATTTGTGATAGGAGCCATGTGGAGGGGACCTGGGACACTGGACAGGGAATATTGCTCAAGATACTGGAAGCATTATCAAGTCTTCAATATAACGCCTAACACTCACCCAAACAGCCACCTTGTCTTCATCAAATGTTTTTTTCTTGAGCTTGCCATAGAAGTCTGTTTTTAATAAAGCAAAGCTGAACTTTGTGTTTTAAAAAACTGCCTCGGGTACTTTACCAGCAGAAGAAAACATGGCTAGGAAGCACAGTAGTTGAAGCCCCCCCGTGGCAGCAAATCTGAAATAAAAAGCATTTGAGATATATCTTACATTTGGAAAAAAGTAGATTTTTTTCTACAGAAAGCAACAAATATGTTCAGATAGATACCATTTTCTCTCAAATCTGTTCTATTGGCTAATTTTTTTACCTGCTTTGTTTGTTCCTTTTTCTGATACCTTAGTGACAAGCTTCCTCTCTCTAGCAATAATTCAGTTTTTCTGGGACAGTTTCTTACACCCAGATCTATGTAACATTCAAACCATCAGTGCCAGAGTGTGCTGCTACCTTATCCTTGTTCCCATCTCTTTCGCTTAATACACTTCTAGCATCCTTCTTTCCCCAGCACTCTCCCCCTCATCCTTTCTCTGTCACTACAAAACAAACTGTAATGTTCCTATAATTATTTTTTTTTCTATTCTTTGCCTTTCTAGATAAATATGTGTTGTTCACAAAGTCCCAAACCCTTTTTACTACCTCTGTTATGGACAAGTAACAAATTTCAGTATTGCTTGCATCTTGTTGACTCTTCCACAGAGGGAGGTCTGACATGAGTGGAGAATAGCCTGGAACTGAAGGGCAACAAAAATGATCTGCAAAGTGTAAACAGTGTGGAAGGTCTGAACACATTCAAGTCATTTAGTGTAACAAAGAAAAAGAGAGATTACATGATGGTGGCTTTCAAATATGTAAAAAGATGATATGAACAACAAAGGATTAAAGAGGATTAAATATTTCATAACAAATAGCTTAAGAAGCAATGGTATTGCAATTACAGGAAAGCAGATAGAAGTTAGACAATAGAAAATACGCCTTAATGGTGTAAATATGGTTGAATAGGCATCAATGAGAGTTCTGATGACTAGAAATGATGGAGGTAAGATTTATCTTCTCTTGAGGCAGATAACCTCAATATCCTTTTCATCCGTATCGTTAATGGTTCTGTGACTTCTGATCTCTTTTGTATTAGCTATTCACTTAAACAGACAATCAAAGTGGATTTCACATCATTATCCTTGTGCTGGCTCCCCAAATGTACTCATTACATCATAAATTAAATTAGATTGTAAATGACCTTTCCTTGAGGACTGCTTTAAAGTGTCAGTTCAGTACATGGCACAGTAGAAAATTCTGTTGAGGTTACTCTGAAATACGTCTCCCTCTCTGCAGAGAAATTCTGAGGCTCCTTGGAAATTAGACAGAATGAAAAGTATAAAGATCAAAAACTACTAAAAGAAAGTAGAATTGACTGTCTTGTCACACTTCTGAATCATCTTGGACTGTGTCACTGAACATTGTAAGCACGGTCTGAAGTTCACAGTTTTCTTTAATCAAAACTGACTTGTTAAGATCGTTCTGAGTGTAACTGAACAGCTATGTAGCAAAAGTAACAGACCAATAGCATTGCATAGCTGCACAGAAAGCAAAAATTCCACGGAGATGACTTCTTGCCTAGCATCATTAGAATGTTCTTTTTCTCTGGTCTCCTTTCATAGCTTGTTCACACTCAATAGTAAATATAAATATAAAATATTTAAATGTAAATATTCCCAGAAAGGAGTTATTAAACTGCTTGTTTCTACACTACCTGTAGAAGGTTTTGGAAAATTAACATTTTGGATTACATCTCAAAACATCTAGAGCAAAAGACAGACATAAGAGTGAAGCTTATACGTTTATGTTAAATACCTATAACTATGTGCAGTGTAAGACATTTCATGGCTCTAGGACTCAGGTTTGAATTAGATGTTTCAAGTGCAATTTGTGCAACTCAGTGTCTGATGTTGCCTAGTGGGCTGAAAGTAGTGAGCTAACCATTTTGGTCTGTGAGTTTTTCTGAAGCCCATTTTTTCAGAAGTCAGTGATGGTAAGGAATATCTCAGCTCCTGATCTAGGATTTCTCGCAGTCCTAGCCATATTTTATCCTGTCAACACGCGACCACACTATCTCAACTAACATAGGTAAGGTGAAGATCTTGATAACACTGACAGGCCTTCAGGAGCTGAGGTACAGGACAGACTAGAAAATCTTCCACTGCCGTTGCTTAGCATGTATCTGCTCCTTAGTCAAAGGAGGGATCTTCGTTCTGAACATCTGATACTCTATGATCAGCCCTAGTCAGTTTTTAAAGTAAATATACAAAAGAAACTGCAAGTTTTACGGGCATTTGAGGCTTTCATACCATAGTTTCTGTGAAGTGTAAGAAATGGTAAATTAAAACTTTTTTATTTTTTACTAAGGTTCTCAGGCCTCTTAAACCACATATATAATTTTTACTGAGTAAATGTTTGTTAATTGTTTTAATTCAGTTCTGCAGCCATCAATCTACATCTTGTGAGTTTATTTCCTGCAGAGTTTTTATAAAAAGCTTTGTATATATTTGATGATCCAATATATACCTCCAGTTATATTTCTGTTTAAAACATATTCACCCTGCAATGAAACATGTGGTCCTAACCAGTGATCAGATAAACCATATCTTTAACTCCAGTGAACAGAAGTTAAGTGAAGGGGTTGTTGAATGTCAAAAGATTAAATTGAAAACATTTATCCAATTACAGTTAGCTTTATTTTTTAAAAAACAAGAGTTTTCAGAAATGACTTAGTGATTGTGATTTTCTTTTTCACTTTCTGAGTGAAACAGGATTAATTGCCTCATAAATATTGCATTAAACAATAGTTCTTGTATTAACAAATATTTGAACTCTGCACTTTTATTTTCTGCATTTTACTTAGCTATATTTTAAAATAGGAATTACTTCATTGTATTTTGCAGTTTTAAATAGAAGGTCACACTTTGTAAAGGTCTAGTTTAAATTCTGTCCATTAAAATAACTCCTACTGTTTTGCAAGTGATTGGAACAGTGGGTACATTTACTGAAGTCTATTTTTCCTCTTTCTGTTAGAATGTATCAAAAAGAAACATGAGTAGAAAAAGTGTCCTTTCTACCAATGGGGTTTAAATTTAACAGGATAACACTTTAAAGCTATTTTTGGAAATATGCTTAAGGGGTTACATTTCTAACTGGTACAGCTCTGTAGCTGATGGTGGGTGATTTTTGTCAAATAATACTCTCTGAGTTCATGGATTCTGGATTTTTACTTGTCAGTGGAAACCTGCTGTTTTCAGAAAGCAGATCCTGCATTGCAGGAGAAGGTGGTAATTCAAACTTGAAGGCATATTTATGGGACTAAGCCCACACTTTTTAATTAACTGTGTTCATCATTAAATCCATTTCCATATCATCTTCAATGATAGAGTGACTGTGTTTGTGCTGTTGCACCTGAGGGGAGAATTTGGCTTAAATTGTCTGGATTAACTGAAGTTCATCCTCCCGTTTAGCTGGGTATGGAGAAGCAGAAGAAAACTCTGAAGTTATATACTATATAAAATCGCAGTTTACATGTTATAGACCAAGAAGCAATTTTTGACGGAAGTGAAAGAATACATCTTAAAATATAGTTCAAATGTTAAGCATAAATAACATGACAATTTATCTTGGTTGTGCTCTCAGTTTCTTTTAGGATTTTTCCCATGCAGTTACTTAAACAACTTCACTGTAGTCCTAGATATTAACAGTGAGATAAGTAACATTCAGGCAGGAGGTTGAAGATAGAGTCTGATTACTTTTGTTCATTTGGGATCCAAGTGTGCATGCTGTAAAAGCCAGACTGTCATCTTCAACAAGCCTGATTGAATTCCACAGTCGTATTCTCTCTGATCAAATTCTCTGTGCAATTTTAATTGGCTGTGATATTCTTCACCACCTATCTTAAACTACATAAAAGATGCTTCTACCAGTAAACAAATGGTTATTATGTTAAAACCTTTGGGTCTGTATCTTTAAGTCTGAGATGCTTTTATGGATGTGCAAGTTTTATATAAACATATACATAATGTGTAAGTTATGTGTGTGTATCTATACATATATACATACATGGTAAATTTGCAAAATCCAGGCATTTAAGAGCTAGGAAGGGCCAACCTGTTTATATACTATCATCAACTTGAAACTGACTTCCTTAAGTTTATGATTCAGTGTTCTGCAGTTGTGTCATCGACTTTTTTCTCCACAGATTTTTGCTTAATTCCAGGCAGGATGGAACTGCAGAGGTAACAACTCTGTGGAACTTGCCTTCATCTTTTCACCCTGGACAAACGTAGGGGCTGGAGAATGAGAGAAGATGGCTGTGGGGCTCAGGCAGGTAAATGTTTACTTGGGGAGTGGGATTCTGTCCCTGTTTGATCTGATGTGTTCCCTTCTGATGCCCATTGTAACCTGAGCTGCACTTTCCCCAAGTACGTACAGATACAGCTGTGCTTCAGCAACAGTAGGCGTTAGAAAATGCTTGTCTGCTCAAAAATTCAGCTCCAATAAATGTTCCAATTCATGAACTTAAAACTAATAGTGTGTTTTTTTGATCTGTCTCTAAAGTGGGAAATAACATTTCACACCATAGAAAGTATTGTAAAAATCAATACTAACTACTTGTGAAGGACTTGGATTTATAGAGGAATAAACACTGCAGAGATCTTATAGCCAAACTCATCACTCACTGCTTAGAATAGTGTTTGGATGATGGATCACATACAAGGTATGGACTGACAGCCTCAACACTGAGCTGAAAAAAACATAAAATTGCTGCTTTATTGCTTCCTTGCATGCAACTAAACGCTAAATAGTAAATGTGTGTGATTAAAAGCATAGAATACTAAAGATCTGCAAGGAAATACTTCTTGCAGTAATATGTGGTTTCTGGCAAAGTTTCATAGCAATAAATAGTTTGACAGAAAATTTTTTTTCTTTCAGTTTCCATTGATGACATTAATTTTTATTTTTTTTTTTAATTCCTTTAAAATTTTTTTAAACTTCTTCCCAATGAGTGACAAGAAGCTAGTTCTTCTCAGGAGTTGTATTCTCCTTTTCTTCTTTTTTTTTCCTCCTGTTAATAAGCTAAGAACTTTATGGTTGCCACACAGCTTAACAATGCCAAGTGTTTGAAATGAAATTAAGGACCATCATTTGAGAGTTTCGCTTAAAATCATCAAGATGCTAAAAAATAATAACAAGTCAAATATATTATTTTCAGACTGATTTTGAGCTGTCAGCATACAATCAGGTCATACATACAAGATTTTCTTCGATCCTGGGTGTTAAGAAAAGCATATTTCTCAAGGAAAGCCAAAATCCTTTTATAATCACAGGTCTGCAGCAAACAGAATTTTAAGAGATGTATCAAATATTTTTAAACCAGTAATGTTATTACAAGAATTAATGACACTATTTTTTCCCAAAATAATAGACCTCTATTACATGTTGTAAGGGAAGCTGGTGTTGTCAGACCTGGACAGCATAGCTGGGTTTTGAAAAATACCTATATACATGTGCAGTTCAGCTGACTTTCATGTGGATCATCTTGCAGGACCTACAAAGCACTCCTATATACAGACTAACATCTATATCATTATTGTGTTGTTAGTTAGCAGACCAACTAAGATACGCCTGTGACAGCAAGTACTAAAAATGTTATATATTGTGTTAATTTTTCTTTTATAATTACAGCCGTTCTCATGGTGGCTAAAGTTAAATGATAGAATATTCATAAGAATTCCATTTTTTATAATTTAGATTTGCACATCACTGTTTTACATTCAAGCATGTTGTTTTGGTCTCAACATTCTGAAAACATTGAATTGCTTGGTTTGGATAACCTGTTTTAAAAAGAAAGAAAGAAATATATTTTTCACAAGTCAGAGCTTGTAAATAAAAAAGAAAAAGTGGTTACCTTAAAAGTCCATTATTGTAATAGGAAAGGCAGAGTTTCCCTCTCACTGAAGCTGGTGGGAGGCACATCTGAGATTCTTGTGCTCTGCTTTGGAACTATGTAGTTCAGAAACTCTTGAAATACTGCTCTATATTTTAATACTTAATCCAAATATAATGAGTAAAGCAAAAGGCGAGCTGAATAGGGCTATTAATCTTTTTCTGTATGAAGAAAGAGTGAACTTCTAACTGGACTTTTTATTATCAAATACTGTCATAAGTCCTGAAGATTCTGAAATAAAACCTACTTTGACATCCCTCTAATAGCTGTTCAAATTGAAAATTTTCTTGTGCCAGCACACCACAGCCCAGCTGGTGCAAACAATAGATGTTTCCTATTTTCTTAAATTGGTTTCCAGCCTCTGGATTATTTGCTATGCAAAGGCTGCTGTCCTAGAAGGGTTCATGGAATCCTTTTAGAGGCTGAATACACTTGCATTAATTTCCTCCATGCCTTCTTTTGTGAATTAAGCCTAGCACAATTGTGACTGTTCCCTTTTGATCAAACATTCTGGACAAGGACTGCAGTTCATTTACTACCTCTCAAGTAACCGTGTCGAAGTGCATTATAGAGCATGATGTCTGAGGAGGTGTTGCTACTATTAGCACTATACAGGCACATTTGCAAATTCATGAGCTCTTTTTGAAATTCATGAGCCATCCTCTGCCCAGTTTTTCATTTTGTTTTCTACAACAGAATATTCAGATTTAATTGTCTCTTTCTTCTTCTGAAAGCACATTACTGCATTCTTTAAAATATAAAGCCAACAATAAAAACAAAATATGTATATAGATACAAGGTAAAAGAAGCATATGTGAATTCTGGTCTTCCTCCTCAGCCACAATTCTTTCTTCATACAATGCATTTCCAGCTGAAATCATGGGGCATATGCAATTTCCATTCATTTTTCAGCTTTCAGTTACCTGATGTTTTGCTGGTTTTTTTAATATCAAATTATCGTGCTCTGTGGTATGTTCCAGTGACAAAGAATTTGTCTTTGCTCATACGCTAGACACAGGAATTGTACCTGATTGTGAATATATGATGATGAATAAAGGTGTGCCTTTTTGTTCAGTTCTATTGCAGTGTCTGAGCATCTCTTGTGATAAATCCCATCTGGTTTTCACACTGACGAGTTTTCCTGGACTCAGGAGGAGGATGTATGGACAGTAATCATCACCAAGATAATTTATTGGACCCTTCTAACAACAGGGCTGAGTTTTACATGGACATTTTGTGGACACCAACAAAATGCTTTTTATCCTACACATATCCTACGCTACTCACATTGTTAGAAGACAAAGTCAGAAAAGCAATTATTCTCCTCACCTATGCAGGGCAATGTTGATAGAATATACTCTAAGGGCTGGATGGAATTGTGTATTGACACATGAATTTTTCATTTTTGACTCGCTGTAAAATCCCTCTCAGTAACTGGATGATCTTTGTAACAGACAGTAACACGTATTTGTGGAAATTAGTACTAATGCTAATAAACTGCACTAATCTTTTCTACATTGGCTACAATAGGCATTTGTGTCAGAGTGCATAGAAAGCAAAAGCCAGAATGGTTTAAAGAGTTTTTAGGACAAAAAGTAACATGATGAGCTTCAGTATAAGATGTTCTGATTTATTTTTTCATTGTCACAGCTGACTCTCTTTAGCCTCACACTAGATTTTTCAGTTTCACTTAAAGTGAGATGTGAACTGAATAAATACAAGAGATGACAAAGCTGTGGGAGAAACTATAGGAATTGCCCAGTTCTCTGTAACCCAGCATTAAATAAGCATAGCCACAAAATACCAAATAAAAAGAAAATGAGCAATGGGGCAGAGTTTTGAAATATCATTGGCAGGGAAACATGAGAAAATTACACAAGAAGCTTAAAGACAGAAATCCCTAAAAAAAAGAACATCCGAAGAGAAAGCCCTACTAACTCCACCAGTTCCAAAGGGGAAGTTGCTCTTCTAAGAGTGCAAATTTTTTGTCAAAGAGACACTACAGTATCAGAAGAAGTTGCAAAATCTGAAACACCTTGTATCTGAATGATAATTAAATTGGTATTTTTACAAATCTTTGAGATATTTTGGGGATTTTATAACAACTAGCCTATTTAAAAAAATAAGGCTGGAAAAGATTAAAAAATACATGGGTTTTTTTCAGTTGGAAAAAATTTTGATGTGAAAAACAAACAATTGATGTAAAATCATTTTCAAGTAATTTTTTCATGCTTTTCAGTTTTTTTCATGGGAAAAAGTGATTGAAGGTGTCTCTTTTTTTGCCAGCTTTTCCATTAACATATTTTATTTTCTATTTCAGTGTATATGGTATTACTGTGGTAAAGACCCAGTCCTGTAAATGAGGTATGGACTGAATCAAAAAGTAAAGCACAGAACCTTCAAAAATTGTCCTTAAGATAAGGAGAATCAAAAGTGACTATGGCCTTGACTTGTATTGGTAGCAGAAGTTAATTTTTCACCCAGTCAAATTCCTCACTTCAATATGTCGTGGTCTATATTAAACCTCTCTTTTTGAGGAAGGAAGAAAAAGAAGTCTTTTACGATCTTCCATATCCAAACGGCTTTGAAGAATGATGTCCACTGAAGAGAGATTTCCATTGCTCTGTGGAAACCCCACTGAAAAATTCATGTACCTTGCAGTTTTCTTGGACTGCTGGCTATCTAGGAAACGCTTATCGAAGTGGTTGCGCAGGCTAAGTAAGCTTTTTGTTAAACTCTATGTTGGTGAACTGCGTGTGCCATGTGATTGAGGCATTTTCTGTTTATCAATGCTGAATACACAGACTGCAGCAACGATATAATGCATAGAGCCAACAATTTTGTGTTGCTTTGCAAATAGATGAAGGCAGACTGTAACTGAACTTTACAGAACTTTCCTACTGGTTTTGCTCCAGCTCTAACTGCAATGAAGCTCACCAGGAACCACTCAATCTGGGAAATGAAATGGGAAATATTTTGCATCACTTTTGCTGTTGTTTTTCCAGTGTTCTCAGGGCAAGGCAATCCACACAGATGCACTGAAATACCAATTTCAGACATACCAACATTAACCTGTACCACTCTGCTTTTTATACAAGACAGATTGTAAATACAAATTTGGAACAATTTTACTGTTTTCCTGTTTAACTTCTTGCAGTGCATAGAATATTGAAGAGTAATTTTGAAAAACATGAAGAAAGAGTTAAAAATGTCTGCAACATGCCTCACTCTTAAGCAGAAAAAGATCAAGTTATAAGTAAAAAGATGAGATTTTGGAAAAGGAATCAAAGAGATTTTTGTGCCTACATCCATGCAATGTACATTTATTAAAATACTGTCAAGATGCTTTATCAAATCTTTGGACCGAGCCCAACACAAAATCAAAGGAAGATTCAGAAAATTCAGACCATAGCAGCCATGGTGACATGAATGACAAACTCAAAAGAAATGAGGGTGGAGTCTGAGTATCTTACAGTTTTCTTCCAAGAACCAGGTCAGGCAATGGAGAATCATAACTGTAAAGTCTGAGACTCAAGAGCTACTTTGGCTACCCAGGGAGTCAACCTGTTACAATTGGTAGGAGTGCACTGTCCGAGCTGCAGCTGGCTAGGAAGTTTTCCTTATCCAAAAGGCACAGGTAACAAACAGTAACCGAAAGGTTTAGTGCAACTCCACTAGGAACCTCCACAAAACAGAACCGGTCTACTGAGCTGTGTTGATTTCATCTGGCACCAAGTCAAACTTCTCACAGGTGGGCTGCTAGAATGAACCCAGCAAATGTCTGGGCTCCAAGACTCCTCAGAGATCCTACCGCCTCCACCCTTTTCAAGATTTTGAGACTGCCATTGGCCTAACGCCTTGGGGCTATCAATACAGATAATTGTGAGTAGGAGAACTGCAAGTAGAACCTAGGAGCTAGGCAGTGGGAGTATGTCAGCATTTCTGAAATATTTCATGTTGCAAGATTTTTAGTTCTGCAGTAAAAAAAGACATTGAAAAAAAAAAAGTATTTTCCATCATTACTTACCCAATTAAAATAACAGATATTTCAAAGTGTTTTTGAAAAGATTTTAAAAGTTCACTAAACGTGAAATGTCTTAGTTATCTAACAATAAGTGCTTTATAATGTAAATGTGCAAAAAGAAGAAAATTCTACTGGCAATTACAAGAATCACTACTCTAGATATATGTGCTCAAGCTTTTATTCAGTCCCAGAGTGATAACATTTTCATGCCATCTAGCTGACTGACATCTTCATTACAGTTATATCGGGCATTTGCTACTAATGTGTAAAGGATTAAATTTTATATTTATATTAAATTTTAATATTATATTTTATATTTATATAATACAATTGTTTAAATTTATATTAAATTTTATATTTATATTTTTGCACA
>Ga0181612_112715_pt1 | contig 22581 bp, 13 predicted proteins | sample HoacroProtozoa21_FD_119630 | JGI IMG/M metagenome (GOLD analysis project Ga0181612, IMG submission 119630) | Hoatzin crop microbial communities from Cojedes, Venezuel. Combined Assembly of Gp0051906, Gp0051904, Gp0051908
TCAGAAATTTGACGAAAATCGGCCTGAAAAAAATCAGTGTGTATAATGTCTGTGGCACAGTTTTAAAGTTTTTACTTTGGAAATTCTTATATTAACTTCATTATTTTCTTGATTTTGTGAGTCTAATTCTTTCTGGTTTTGTAAGTGAAGATTAAGAGTAATTCTAGTAATTCCCTAATGTTTTGTTGGTAAAAAACCAGCATTAGCTAGGAGAGGATTGAGCTCTATATTATGGAAGGAGGAGAGAACTCCAAAATAACTTATTGGATTTCCTTCTTCTAACTATTGTAAAGGTGGTACCGTATGTCCTTCTTTAACATATTTTCACACTTTTTAAATGATACGATTTACATACACTTCCACACCTATGATTTTCAGTCTCTGTGTATATATAGTGGGTAAGTGTATGTATATACACACCCTTCTTTTTCAAAAGAAGTTATATACTGTTTTTATTTCAAGATAAATAGCATTAATACTATTTAGTGAAAGGTCAGAATTATACTGTGATGTGACGTGCATTTTTTTCAGTTTATCAGGTTAATGGGCCAATTTTTTTACTTCATCAAATTTACCCTTAGTACAAGAAGAGAATAGTATAACTCAGTTTTGTGGCCCATTGCTTTGAAACTAACATAATACTGTGCTGACGAATTTCCCTGGATATACCTGCAGCGCAGGCAATGAAAGAGTGAGTTGAATCTCATGCAATTTGACAGCATTCCATTGAGAAAATTGTCCCAGAGATTTTCAGATAATTCTCTGAAGAGGCAAAAATGTTGTAAGATGAAGTTAATTAAGGAAGAGTATGATGCTCACCTGCAGAGATTGCTTCATTGTGTATACAGCCAAAGAGACACCTGTGTTTCGAGGACTGACTGATTCTTTTTCATTCGTGTACCAAGACTTTTTCTCCATGACTGATACAGGCAGACATGACTAAAACTAACAGAAGCTGGGGACAAAGCAGGTAGAGATGCTAACAAAGAGCCACTCATTCTCCTTCTGTCAAACTGAATAGTAAATCTTATCTACAGTTATACTTTCTACACACCTCTAGAAATGTTACAAAACCAGGCAGTGGAAGAAAAAACGGGCTGGGGAAAAAAAAAGGCTGATAACTAGAAAGGCGTAGATTGCATTTGGACTTTAGTAGTGACTGCTATGGTACCAATTAGAATAGACTTTTCTGGAATTCTAAAAGTGCCTGAAGAATTAGTCTATCAACACTTGGCCTTTACTTATTAACTGCAAACCTAAGGAAAATATTTTTTTCAATTAATGGTTTTAATGACTTTTTCAGTAAAGGCTTTTCAAAAGTGAGAAAATAAGGACCCGCAAAACAGGCAGAGAAAATCAAGTCTGAAGATATTTGTTAGAGAGGCACCTTCAGGCCCCTCACATACCTGGACTTAAGTCGATGAAGTGCAGACTAAATGGAACCAACTGATTTGATGAAAAGGTCTTTATGTCAAAATAAAACTTGTGTATCTCTTTCTTCGAATACATACCCACAGGAGAGCAGGCCACATGCAAGAAGTACAAAAACAGCGATATATGAGAAAATTTTTACGCAATCTGAGACACATTCACTTAGGAGCAACATTCCTGGGGAAAAGATTTAAAGAAACAGCTACAAAAACCCACTTTAAAAGCTGTGCTCATAGACCAGAAGATTGGCTTCAGCATGGAAAAACAAGAGCCTTACTAAATCATTTATAAGGAGGGAGTTTTGATATGATTTTCTTCACAGACACAAAACTAACAAACGATCAGGTAATAATCATATTACAGTAAATATTTTTATTCAGTGAGTAGGCACCAAATGGATTAATGGTTTGGTTTTTAACATAGAATTTCTTCTGACATTACTTATGAATTAGAAAACTTGAACAAAAAATCAGTATAAAAAGTCCTTGTAACTGCAATAAGCCTATTCGAGTGGTTAATGTTACTCACATTATACAATATATTATAACAAATCACAGAGGGGCATGCAATAGCACTTCTGAAGAATCTCTTCTATGACCAGAATCACAAATACACTACCTGTGTCTTGAATTTTGCCATTCATAGTTATGCATTGTTTATTTAATAAAGAAGGCTTTTTTGAGAATATTCAATATTGTCAAGCTTTCAGCACATACTGTTTGCCTCTGTTTCTGATGTCATGCTCTTCAAAATATATAAGCAAGACGTTTTTTACAAAAAGGATGGTGAAACACTGGAACAGCTTGCCCAGAGAGGCAGTGGAGGCCCCATCCCCAGAAACATTCCAGGTCGGGCTGGAGGTCCCATCCCCAGAAACATTCCAGGTCAGGTTGGACAGGGCTCTGAGCAATCTGGTCTAGTTGAAGATGCCCCTGTGCACTGCAGGGGGGTTGGGCTAGATGACCGTTAAAGGTCCCTTCCAACCCAAACCATTCTATGATTCTATGATCATGCAAGGTATCTAACCCAGCACCTGTCTTCATTGCTCTGAAAGAAGCTTTTAAAGGTGTCTTATATTCTTTCCACAGTATTTATGATGAGATGACATATACACTTCAGTTTCATTTCTAAAGTAGAATGCAGGAATATTCCTTATTTCCGTTGGGGTTATTCACATAGGAAGGTGCCAAACATCAAGAGAAAGAGTGGGAAATATATAGCCTTTAGCTAGCTCTATATGGTAACATTAAATTTGAAAAAAAGTCTGTTAAAAGGATTAGTACTCCAGTTCCTGAGTTATAACAGTTTCTCTGTGTTTAGAGAAAAATCGTGTTATGGCTACACAGGGAAAAATTTACAGAAGTATTCTCATTATATCAAATTGTCTCTGGGTCAGCACTTAATGTAATTTAGCTTTGGGAAGAAGTAGACTTCCTTTAACCTAATTTTCTATTTGGGAAGTGCAGTAAAACAACCCTGCTGGAACGGGTCCATTAAAGAGTGGAAGAAAATAGTAGAGCAGCAATGCAACTAAGAAATAGAATTCTTCCATTCAGACAGTATAAGAAATTTTCCTGTATTTGGTGCTGGCATTGCTGGGTCTTATATTAGGAGGAATTCAACATCTTCAAATAAAAACACTGGCAATTTGTAAGTCTTGATATTAATAGAAACAAAGCTTTTTTGTCACATTTTCTAAATAAGAACCAAGATTAGAAATTTTCAAGGTCTACCTATCAGAAATTTTTTCTAGGTTTTTTTATAAATAAATCCGAAGTGGTACTCTCCTATTTTTCTGAGTAATATTTTTCTACAGAAATTTGGTGAATGATTTAACTTGTCAAAGTAAAACAGCGTGTTGCATCATACGAATAGCATTTAGTGACCAAATTATGTCTCCTGAAAGGGATCTAGGAGACAAAATTAGCTTGCATGCACATAGAAAAAAAAAAATCTCTTTATGTATAGTTTAATTACTTTGACAAATCTTCCACAAACAGCAACAAAAAAAGATTTTTTTTAAAGCTTTGTACAATTTAGTTGTACAAGTATGTTTGAATTAAAGAAAGATAAAACAACCATAGCAGCTTGTGAATATTCTGCCTATGTATAACAGGCTTTCTCTTGACTGAAAGAACTTTGCTGCTGATGAATAGTAATGAAGAGTTTTTGTAAGTAGTTATTTAATGTGACTTATTTTACTGTCCTTTTTTGATTAAAATTAGAAGTCTCCACAATAAAAGAATGTTCCTTCATCCTTTCATGAAGGACATTTGGAGAAATTTTTTGAAGAATTGACTTCCTTATTTCCACCTTTTCCGTTTTTCACATCCTGTCTTCTTTTCTCAGTTCATGTTACCTCAGACTTTCCTGAGTGCTGGTCTCGTGTTCAGACTCAGGTTCAGACAAGTGAAAACTGCGTTGTTCCACATAGTTTCAGTTGGTCCATTCAGAATAAACATTTCTTAGTGCACTTAAACAAAATGAAACAAATATGTCAGGGATTGTACTGTGAGCGGTGGCAGTGTAGTCAGAAAGGAAAGTTAAATCAAGATCTTAATCATGCTATTCTTATAATCTCTTCAGATATCTTGTATAGTTTTGACTTTGCAAACCAGATTTCCAAGTTACAGGTTCAGGATTGTTTTCATAGTCAAATGCCATTAACATTTATAAGCTGCCTGAATGTATAGTGACACAAAGGAAAGAAATTACTAAAATTATTAATAAATATAGCAATAGCCACGGGCCTACTGTCCAACTTCGAGCAGTAGAGTCAGGTATAGAAGTTCACCAAACCTAGCCATTGTGAAAGTTTCATGAAATGTTTTTAAATCTAAACTGAGATTAATAGTACTATACAAAAGGTAAAATACAGCCGTGGTGCCATAGAAATGCCATGGTGAAAGACTACATGTGTGTGCTGGTGCTGGTTCAGGGTCTCCCAGCACACTGGTCCTAGCCTAGCCACACATTCAGTGGCAGAGAATGGGGTTTTCTTCGCGCTGAGGAGCCCATGACTAGTTGAAGCATGCACAAGGGGTAGGCCTGTGCCTCAGTCTGGTGAACAGGAAACTACTTTAACCATTTTGCTTTGAAATACCTAGCAAATATCACTTTAGTGATATCATGATTACATGCCAATGAAATAAGGAGAGAAACAAGCTTTATAACTGAGCCCATTCTGATAATATTGTAGGGTTATTCTTTCATATTGTCCAAGAACAGGTTTAAATATTGGTGTTATAATCCTCAATTCACAAAAGAGAAAAAAAAGAAATCAGTAAGGGTGTGTTTCTCCTGAAGAACAAATAAAACCTCACTGCCTCCCATGGTTTACTCAAGCAAAAAGACAAATCCTTGCTTAAATACTTTGCTGTAGTCAAGATGTTAGTGACAATACATAAGGTAAACTTAACATGATTTAAAATATTCTTACGGGTGACTTTCAATCAGCCTGATAGAGCATATATAATTGTATAATTTTTCTTATTCTTTCAATAGTTTCTTTATTGGTTTGGGTGGATAGATTCCCTTTCTATCTACAGTTAAAATTCGGTATTTGGAGCAGTTATTTTTATACAGAGCAGTAAATATTTTAGTGACCTTGCATAACATCCATCTGAATGAGTTATTTCTAATCGGATTTAAAATGCAAAAGCATTTCGGGCTGAATTTTTTAAAAGTCTCTAGGTGCTAGATGTGTGTGCCATGCGGAACGCAACTGAAATCCAGCCTGGAGTAGGACTTCTTCTCAACCTGTGAAATCCTAATATTAAAGACAAAAACATGATTATGGCTATACTGATTCAGACCACAGGTTCAGGAAGTCTAATACTCTCCAAAACTGGACAGGCAGACCTAGTGTCTATGACAGTAGCTACCGGTTAGCTGTGTGAGGGGTGACCTTTGGAGCAAACTAAATGGAGTCTCCAGCACTTGAATGCTTTTCTACGCTGCTCTGGCTTATGCTAGTTGGTAGTAGTGCGCTAGAGTCTATTTGTCTGCTGTAGTATAATGTGGCTGGATTTTTCCCTCTTGTTCATCTATTTCTGGTCCTGGCTCCAGGAGTCTTTTGGAAGTGCACTGTGTCAGTCCTGCTTGGTGCTTAATTCCTTTTGTCCCTCAGCATGAAAATCTCTAATGGAAGAAATTCCTTGGTATTTGCTCCTTTTACCCTGCTAAGAGGCAGAACCAAGGAACATGATTTTGTGTGTATCTTCTCAAACAACAGGTTCCGATGAAACTGGAAAGACATTTTTACAAATTTTTAAACAATCTTTTGTTTTCATATTCCCATTTTCCATCATCAGAATACCTTTTGAAAACTACATGGAAATTGAAAATGGATTTTAAAATACATTTAGACACATGTTTTTTGTTGTATATTGTATTCAGCTTGTATGACTTTTGATTAATTTTTTGAAGTTTGGGGATGGGATCCATATATAAATTCATAAATATCCGAGCAAAACACTAGTAAAGTTGCTAGACATCTAGAAAAGGTAGATGTTATCACTATTCAAAGTATTTTCTGAACGTTTAACACTCAAAACGCCAAAAATCGGTGGGGAGCATTGCAGTCAAAACTTTTCTGAATAGCTAGTCACTTATTAGAAGATCAGGGTAGGTTTTGGAAATCTTGGCTTAGAATGCAGGAAATACACACTGAGTTTACTGACCTAGAGACGAAGCCTACTCCAGTCCTTTATTTTTAGAATGGAAACTTCTCCTGGCTATAAATCTCCCTTACCTGTTGCAACAAAATGTATTACAGTCGTTCTGGAAATGTTATAGAGAACTCACTGGCATTAATAGCTATTCTTCCTGAGGAAAGACTTCCAAATCTGCATATCGTGTATATTCCTGAATAGTATCTCTGGCAAAATTTCTGGGTTTTAATTCATTCTCCCTCTAAGCAGAGGTTTATTGCCTTTCCCTTTCCCAAAAGATATGTATTAAAAAATTAAGAGCTATATTAAAAGTTTTTCCTTTCTTCCAAAGGCACTTCAGTACTCCCATGGCAAAGTGTTTCTTGAAGTGCTGCCTGTCCTGGTGCCAGCCATACTGTTTGCTTCTCAGGACAGAGCAAGGCAGACGGAGCTGGCAGGACAGTCAGGGAATGCTTCTTTTTGGCTCTAAGTCTTCCTCTAGTGCCAAGTGCAATCAGATTGTTGGCATGTCATTTCAATCTGTCAGCATACCCAGAGAGATACTCAGTCACCCGCGAGGAAATACCTTGTGTGTTGGCAGAGGATGTCCTTTAACAACACCCAGTCACTCAGTCAGGCAGCCTAAATGGGGCAGCAGGCAGCACCTTCACACCAGTGTGTGCTAACTGAGCTCTCTGTTGATGTGCCTTGACCTCGTAAGAAGACACAGCTAAAAGGCCAGGGTGAAGAGCAGAGAAAGGCCAGCCTTGCCTTGTCTGCTAAAAACGGCAGCTTCCTTTACTCCACTCAGTCAGAAACAAACAGATTTTATACATGTGTGGGTGTTTGCGTGAGTGTATATATATAGATACGTATAAAAAAATAAAACTACCTGCACAATTTCCTTTTTGCAGTATGGGAATGTAACCACTAGATGACACCAATAGATAGTTCCTATAGACCTGCTTTTTTATTCTTTATTCATGTGCCTGTTCAAAAGGTGACATTCTTGCTGAGATTGTAATTAAGATTACAGAGGTACCAAAATTAAGTGATCAGGCAAGTATTAATAGTTACCTTACTTTAATATTACCAATTACTGTCCTAGAGTGCAAAGAGCTTGGAAATTATGACCATTTGGACAGTGGATCTCAAACATTACCTCTCCTTCCCTGCTGTGTGTACCTTTAATTGGCTATTACAGAAGCATCATTTGTACTGCCACAGCCTCTGTCGGTGCTCCTACAGCAAACTTCCCAGTTGCGGGGGCTTACAATTCATCTCCGAGAATCCACCCAAGGTGAAAATTTGGTATTGTCAAACCTCAGCACAAGAACACATGTTTATAGGAGGCCAGAATGAATGGGTTTACCCATCTCTGCTAGTTTCATCATTCTCTCAAAATGAGCTAAAGCTACAGGGTTTAATCTTAAGAACAAAAAAACATTTTTCCTTCCTCAAACAAGGTCATAATTGATAATTTGATACAAACTTCTGAGATTCAGGTTTTGGTAATGGAAAAGAAGAAGCAGGTTTGAAACTATTCTCTTATGTTTTTATAATAATTGACAGTTACACTACAGTTTCAACAGAAAAAAAATTGTAAGTATACAAGGCTGACAGGTCTGCATGGGTGTCACATTAGCACAAAATGCCTAAATTTCTAAGTGGTGGACAGAAATTTAGTCCCATGTGTCTGTGTATAAATTCATAAAAACATCATAGCATGACTAATGTCACCCATTAATGTCAATTAGACACGTAGACACTGCTTGATAATACAGGCAGTTGGCTTGCTCATATGAAAATATGCAAATCTTAGGGAAACAGCACTCTTCAAATGTTTCTAGCACCTCTTTCTACCTCTCGCTCCCTATTTCCAAGTAATAATATAACTAAACAATAACCTTTCACTGAAAGCAGTAATTCATGAACATACACTGGTTTAGAACGACAAAAAACCTGAAGAGTATTTTGTCTCATATGAACCTTTTTCAAGTATATTCATGTGTTTCATACTCCTAAATATTATTACGAAGAAATTTTAACGAAGGTTGGTCATCTTTAAAACTTTAACTGTTCCCCACTGCGTCTATTGGGGTCATCACAGTAGTGAAAACAATTGGAAGACCGCACTTGTGAAGATGTTACTGGTGAACTCTACATATATAAGCAACAACAGAGAATACAGCATAAACTGTTATTGAGCACAGTAACTGTAACTGGGATTTTTAAGTTGATTTGTCTTTGTGATGAGGCAACAAACTTAAATCTCACTGACGCAGCCTCTCATTCTCAGCTTGCCTGAGTGGCTCAAAGCGGTTGCTGTCATCACTGCCTTGTGGCCAGCTCTGAGATTGGAAATGTACAAACAGCCACCCAGTGTCTTGCCCCTGCACAGGAGACACCTGCCACGGAGGCAGCCCTAAAAGCTGGGTGCTGGAGAGGAACCCACTGCCTGGCCCAGACCAGGAGCTACAGAGAGACACCCACTCCCTATAGGTGCATGACCTACAGAAATCCTAGCACCACCTGTGTCATAGGTGTAGGTGTTGGTCTGAGCTGAGCAGTCTGTCCAGTTGGCTGCTGTAGTGTCATCACCAGCCCAGGGCTAAAACAAGGGCCAGTGGAAAAAATAAATCAGTGAGTGTATGAAAAGGTGAGAAAGAAAGCCAAGTCATCATGCAAGCAAATAAGAAGTGTTAAAAGGAGGGATCACATGGCCCTTGGATGTGATTGAAGAAATAAAGTCCTACTGCCCAGCATGAGCTCCTTCTGTAAGACAAGGACCTTGCTTTGGGACCACGGTTTCTGAAAACACACGAAACACCCAGCAGCTTTGGTGTTACACTTAAGAAAGTCTTTGTTTTCCAATGACTTTATGAAAGGGTGGCTTGTAAAATGTCTTAAGATTCTTCAGAATAAAGTGGAGAATACATGCGAAATATAACTTCTATGTGATTGCTATAGCTGTGACTACAAGGACTCTGCAAATATTAGATTGTGAGTACTTGAATAGAAAAATTGACACACTCATTCGTTTCTTATAGATAAGACAGACTTGACCTGAATATTTTTTTTACAAAAACACATTGAAATACTTACTGGAAAAAGTCATGGTGGTCATGATTTTCATAGAAATAGAATGTCTTATTTGCTTGATGCTTGATCTTGTTTTCACTCATGGAAATAGGGTCCCATTTTCATGTGGAGCAAAGACAATTGTGAGTATAAACTTCACATATTCTGTTTGACTCTGAGCTGTTAAAAATCCTACCAGTTCTGTCTTCACCAGTCTTACAGGCTGTTCAAATTGCCTCATACAAATCTAATGGTTTTCCTCATACACAGAATGTATTGTGTGGCAGGCACAGAAATCACAGTTTCTGCCAGGTAAAGTGTATGTCTGATCAGATCGCTGTTCCACCTTTAACAGCTTTTTATTGTAAAAACGTTGTGAGCAATATACTATCAGGTAAGACCCACTTTTTAATTGTTGTCTTTTCAAAGTAAACTATGGAAATCATTTTAGACTTAAACATTATTTTCTAGGGAATAATCTTGATGTCTATTAATACTTTTAAATTTCTACAATATTGTTAAAAGTGAAAACTTTAACAGCCTGAGAAAAATCATGAAATATTTTTTTTTAATTGTCAGAGATTTCATGTTGGTAGAGGCATAAAAGTGATTATTTTGCGGGGCTGTAGACATAAATATCAACATTAACAGACTTCTTATGGTGTGCTATTGCTTGTATACAACAGCGATGCATAGGCCATGACATTTTCCAGCAACTTGCAAAAGATGTAGGAGACATGCACAGATAAGAATTCTCCTAGATATTTTAATTTTTTTTGCTTTCTAAGCATAATAAATAAATGCTGGTATCAACAATCTAAAGTGCTCAAAATCTGAAAGTTATTTCTCAGAAATCAGGACATCTGCTTAGAAGTCATGAAGATTCTGGTGTTCTTCAAATCATCATATTTGCCAGGTTCTTCTCATCTGCTGTCTACATTCTTCGTGTTAAAGGACACTCTTTTCACAGTTTCAATATTTTTGCAGAACTGTGAGGTTTAAACATCTACATGTTTTTAAATCTTGAGTTTTTATTAAATCTTTTCAGTCTGGTAATTAAGACTGTTAAATATATAATCTAAAATACAAATTCCTGACACAAGTACAAGAGTTGGGTCGCTGGTGTGAGAAGCATTTTTAGAAGTTTGTGTGTGAGCCAAGACATCTGGATTAGGATTAATCAGTCTTAGAAGGTTGCAAGGCTTTTAGTTTAGTTTTGTGTTTTAATTCCACTAAATTGCCTTGATGTGCTACAGAGTTGTTCATTCACATCAGCTCCTCCCTATCTGGGGCTGGCTGCCCCTCTCCTTGTCTAAGACAAAAGCTACAACTATGAATGTACAGTTACCGTTGCAAAGTACATAGCTCTGAAACTAACACTTCATGCTCACCCCTAGGACCATATGTTTAATCAGCTCCTCCCTAAAACCATATAACTTCCATTCTAGTATTCAGACAATGTTATTAGGTGTAGTTGTAACACTAATTAAGTTAGAGATTATCATTAATAATAATTATTATAAGAGCTTTTGCTAGTCTAACAATATAAAAAATGCAAGATTCATGGGGAGAAATATTCTCTTTTTTTATGAGCCACCTAATACAGATGGAAAAAATAAACCAGGACACACAAGCCTTTATTAGACCTGAAACAGAAGAAACAGATTTCAAAGCTAACCTTAATTTGTCTCGATCTTGTTTTGTATTAGCACCTACAGGCAGGCATAGTGGAGATCCACTGTGCAAAGCACTGTACAAACAGAAAAGAAGAGACAGTTCCTGCTCCACTGAGCTCATAAGCCAAACACTGAGCAGAGGAAGAGCAGGAGGGCAAACAGGCATACAAAGGTGGAGCTTTAACAGCTCATTAACAGAGCCAGAGAGGAACTCATATCTCCTGGTCTGCAGTTCAGGCCCAAATTACCCAGACCATATTTGAAACACAAATGGCAAGTTACATTTCCTCCCTCATAACCCTTAACAGGAGAGACTTACATGTATGAAGGTCAAGGTGAACCCTGTGTATGTCACTGAGCAGGGCCCGGTTCTGCAAATCACTTATCCGAGCTGCAAATTTACTCCCCTGCAAACTCATGGAAGTCCACTAGCGGAAATACAGTGAGCCCCATGGAAAAGAAACAACTGACGCGAAGAAGCCCTTAATCTGGAGCTCATTTTCACTTGTTTTATAAACACATACCATAGTTCTGGAAATACTCAGGCAGCATTTTCACTTGATGATTACTAATAGATCATTTAAAATTAGCAATTTGAAGGACTTGATATATCAGAAAGTAGGTTAAAAATAATGTAATCATCTAATTTCCTTTTTTCCCTATTTTGTGATACAGATATTTCTTTATTTTTTCTCCATTTACAGGTGCAGAATTAAAGAACGTGTTCACTCACTATATTATTGATGCACTTAAGTGGAGTGTTCCAAAGCGTATAATTACCGTGTAGGCTTATGGCCCTGAAGTAGATTGGGATAGTGGTGCTGCATATCCATGATTTGAAGGACATACAGTGATGATTATAGAGGCAGTACTCTACATCCATTCCAGCCCTTTTGTGTTTAGCTTGTTGCCATGGCAAATAATTGGATAGAATTTAAGCCACTTTCTTCCAAGTGGGAAATTCATAATTTTACCCTTCACCTAATTTCGAACATACTTTTAAAGAATCTTAAAGTTTCTGCAGGAATGGAATACAGACATGTTACAAAAACCCAGATTTCTACACGTGGAAAACCACTTCATTTGCAGGTTTCTTTCTTTTTTTTTTTTTAATTCCTAAAGAATCATGTCTTTAAACAACGTGATAGAGCAAAATGTGAGCCTCAGGAAAGCTCAAGAACGTTTGAACCCAGAGAGACAGGAAACCTGAAAATGAATGATCAAATACAGTTTGCTCTAGCCTTTAGTATCAATTAGAAACAGAGGGATAATTTCACCCAGTCCAATTTTCCAAATTTATTTAGCCCAAACCTTTTTTAAGCCTTGCAAATATTTATGGTGTTTAGTTATGGTTCATGGTAATCATTTATCACAACCCTTTTTTAGTGTGTCTCTTTTTCTGAAGACATGGATTAACTTTCCAAAAGATCCTCTGTGATTTCTCATCAGTGCCCCTTATATATAGTTGTAGCTGAATCAGGGGTTTATTATCTTAAAGACTGGGCACCTCAACTGTAAAACCTCAGCAAACATTGCACAGCACATGGCAATGCAGAAAAATCCAAAGCTCCTCTGCTCACTGTAATATTTTGCAGTGGGGATCTCTGAAGGAACACAGAATACAAGAAATGGGTCTTGTCCCATTACATTACTTCTGAGCGTGGCAAGAGCCATCCTTGCCTTCTTGCCTTAAAGCAAGCAGTACTCTAAAGGGGCAAGAAAGTACACCTGTTCCTATAACACATACCTAGGGAAGGCCATGGTTGGATTCAGCCCATTTTCCTTAGGCAGTTGATTTGTGGTTATTTTTTTAAGGAAGCAGCACTCCTAAAATAAGCACTTTTTTTTGACATTAAAGAAGTAGATGATGTTGATCCATCTGAAGAGGGTCATATCTGCCTACATTTTCCACGCCTAAAATAGATGGGCAGGATAGCTCCGGAGGCCTTCAGAATGACACCCACATCTTCTTTAGTTAGAAAGGAAACCTAAGGTCTTCTTTGCTTTGTCATATGTTTAAACCTTAAACAACTAATTTTCTTAGCAGGGCTGAGCAAGTTGGACTGCAATTGTGCTTGTAATGTGTGGGCCAGGATAGTATGCCTGACCTTTCTGTCTTTCTAATTCTTGTCAATTGTCATAGTAATAACTCTGCGTCTAGTCTTCACAAAAATCAGAAAACTGATATCATGTTTTCCATTTGTACTTCTAATTTTCAAACTTCCTAACAAATTAGATTGTGGTTTTTTTACTCCTTTGACAGAAGTATTAAATCCAAGATTAGAAAATACAACCTTGATACTGACACTGAGTAAGCCTGGATAATTTAGGAATTAAGTCAATTGAAGGATTTAAGATTTAAGGCTAATTCTATAAGCAAGATAATTTCTTTTATTTTCTATTTACAATCTTCATTCTGTATATTCAGTATGGAAATTCAGGCCCAATGGTTTTTTGAGATCCCCCAATGCTGAACACCTACAGAACAATATAAAAATGGAGATATAAATTTTAATTAAAATGTGTTCCAAATGTATTCACCACAGCTTTTTCTTTTTTTTCTGATTTTTTGCAATGTTTTTTCTGTTTATCCTTGACTGAAATATTCAGCATTGAATTAATGAGTTATTTTTAGTAGTGTCTTACTATTTACAAGTAGTTAACAGCAGGCATATTTTTTCAGTCTGGAACTTCGTAATAAATTCTATTTTTAAAATGTTGACCTGCTTAAAATCTAGAATAAGGGGACTTTCCCACTGACTTGTGAGCTAATCAACTTTAGGGCATCTTCTATGAGTCTCTTGTGTGTGCTGGATTCAATCCACATTTTCCTTTCTTCTTCCTAGCCCAGAGTATACAGCAACAAATTTGTTGTACCTGTATATCTCTAATGAGGACACTTCTCTGCTTTTAAATTTACTATATGGAGAAATCAGAAGAGAAAATGTGGAGTACTTTTTGGCCTCTCTGTAAAAAAAATTTCAAAACTTCTTTTTTAATGAGTTTGGAATTAGTACATTGCTGCCTTTCTGAAGATGTATTGTGGTTTCGATGAGGCAAAAGCAGTTAGTACCCTCTTTTTGTTGAGTAGAACTATGATTATATTCTGTAAACAGAGGATGTGCTGTCTTTAACTGCATATTGAAACAGCTTGAAATGAAATCTAAGTTAACAGCAATTTTATTACTCAGAGACAGTGGCAGCTAAATGATGTTACCATAGGTGAACAAAGTCACTGATATTCTTCCTGAAGAAATGCAGAAGAGACAGAAAGTGTATTATCCTGGTAAAAAAACTATTTCTCCAAGAAGTAAATGTCCATGCTTAACAAATTTTAGTTAGTGGGAGAGATGGAAGACTAACATACTGAAAAGGGAAAACAAATACAGAAGGAGAGAGAGAAAAGAAAACATAAATACCATTACTAGTGCTAGCATTCATAGTACATTACTACTACACTCCTCTGTGAATGGCAAAGCACAAGGTGTGGGATGAATAAAACAACTAGACTAGCAGTGCCTCATCATATTATGCATATCTCTCTTTCTTCTGAGTGGGTTAGGAAAGGTTATTTCATTCCTCACCTCTTGAGTCAGCCTCTGAATGGAACACTTCCACAGACTGAGAGAAGACACCAAAGGAGGGCACCTGTGTCCATGCCACAGAAAAATAATCTAAATGTTCCCAGTATTTTCAGTACCATCATAACAAGAAAATAATTGCAATTAGCAGAGTTCATGACAAGTGGAAAACCTGGCAGACAGTAGCAGGAAGATCACCTTGGCAAATAAATGTATGTATGTAAACAAGAAACAGAAAAAAAGCTACTGATAAATGGTACTTACATAAACTCTACCTAATGGGCAACTTCAGAATGGAACTGGAAGCCGGATGTAAACCAGAAAAGGAAATTCTGGGGGAAGTCACTGAGATTCCTACCAGCATAAAACTGTAAGTGCAAAACATGCTGGCGATTCTACCCTGCAAAGTCTAGAAAAAATGATGACATCTGGTCATAGTGACAGCTTAGGTCAGTGAAGTGTTTTATACCACATGCCCCAGCAAACAATGCCTGTACTGATTGGAAACAGCTCTCTTCTCCCCAAATACTTCAACAATAGCCAGATAGCTTCTCTTGCTGCATCGTTCTGTCTCACTTCCAGTTTTAAGTCTGGACAGATCTCACCTACATCTTCTGTGGTTTTTTGTTGTTTTTTTTTTTTTTTATCAGAAGTCAGTGTGTCCTTCTAGCCCCCTAATGTCCAAATCAGTTACAGCTGACCTGAATTTCCCCTCAGACACCTGTTGCTTAGGTTCTGTTCCTCAGGACTGTTGCATTGCAGCTTGTGACACCTGGAAATATTGACCACTGTATCTATTTTCAAAAGATTAGAAAAACTATTTAGGTGTATGTGGGCTTAAACAATTTGAGTTTGAAATGCCCAATACAGGAGCCATATACTGTCTCTCTTTTCATCAGGATTTCTTCAAATTGGAGGAATCTTCTAATTTTTGCGATGTAAAATAGTCTCAAAAAACCTCAGGGAGTCATTACAAACTCTTTGTTTTCTTCAAGAGTGATTATGTTTGACATGTGAGATGGGAGTCCTTAGTACGCTCAGTTGTATCTAATATCAGTTTATTTCAGAGTAATAGCTTGGAATTAGATTTTTCTGATTTTTTTTTTAAATATAGACTTGATTCACAGTAAAAAGACATTTTACTTTAGACAGTAAAATGATATTTTTATTGTTATTGTTTTTACCTGATGAAAATGCATTATTGTTTAATTGAGACATTGTTTTTATATATAAATTATTTTACAGGGTGACGGATGACATTGGTTTTTCTTATGACATCAAAATCTACAGAGGCTTCAGCAAGTGGTTGAACGTATCTGAGCTACCAGTTAGAGCAAGCCTGGAAATGCATGGATTGTTGGTGTAGTCTCAAAGCACAGAAAAAAACATTTCATTTCACACAACACTTACGACTTGCAGCAATACACCTGTATTTCTGTTGGCGTCCTCAATACAAAGCAAAACAAAATACAAAGCAAAACCAGCTCCACCCTCAGTGGAAGTGGGCATGAGTTTTAATGTATGATGCGTGAGTGCCAGTGGATTGCAACAAAGTTACATCTACTATATTTAATGCAAGGCCAACAGCAGGAGATTTTTTGTGTCTTTGCATTCCAAATTCCTTCTTATGGAACAAGAACTCTTAATGAATGTATCTGTTAAACCACTGGCTGCCCTTAATAAAAGTCACTCCAGACTCACAAGTCTCCATTGACCAGGTTTGTCTACACAGGGAGGTAGGGCTAGGTTGGCAAACACCCCACGCACGGAACAAAGAGGTGGATTGCACCTACATGTATTGCATATTTATCTTCACCTGTGTTACATGTAGTCTGAGAAGTGACATAAAGACAGAAAAAGTGCTGACCTGGGGTCCTGGACACTCTATCCATTTTCCTCAGCCATGAAATCAGTGATATGAAACTTTCTTTGGATAAAAAGGATATGTGTGGTCGAAGTCAATAATTTTCCCCGAGTGTAATGCAGACTTCTGAGATAGCCCTGTGCTGCTTCTGGACGGTATGTCACATTCAGACCAGAGATCCCATGGCTCTGGGGTAACAAATCCTGGGCAGACATGCCGTAGTACCTCAGGGCTCAGTGGAAACCAGTGGTGAATAAATGTGCTTGGATTGGCCTCCACAGACAAAATCCAAGCATCCTTCGTGAAGCTACCATCTTTGTTGAAACCAGGCTGAAAGCCTTTGTGCAGCCTGAAAATGTAAATTCATCTGCACATTGATCCAAGGAGCATGTTTTGCTTCAGAAGTGACATGTTTCTGTGGCTGCAGATACTTTTTTTTCCACAATTTCATGTAGATTGAGAACTCTGCTATTTAGTCTCTACGAAATGTAAGAGAGAGATGTTCATTAGTTTCCAAGAGGTACTCACTGAGGCAGTCTCTGAGGGAAATTATCTCCTGAGCCTCCTCCTGGGGTAGTGTAACTTGTCGATCATTCCTTGCTTCAGCCTTTGCACTCAGGCAAAATGTCTGTAGCAAACCTGTGCTCTGCTGCCTGCCAGTGAAAGCTAGAGAAAGCATTGCTTCAAGGCATTACATGGGTGTTGAGCTAGTTGTTTATGATTTTTTAATGGGATGAAATAGTCAGAGAGAATTAAATATTTTTTAAAATTACAAATCCATATTTTGTAAGTACTAAAGGATCCTTTAAATCATTCTGTAGCATACTAGAAGACAGGCAAATAAACTCATTGCAGCCCAATGTTAAATAAACCACAATATATTAGTATATGTAAGAAATTACATAGTTATTAAGCTTGAAAATCTATTTCAATTCCGTTTAATTAAATATTATTAATTTGCAAATTCCAAGACATAAATAATTAAGCCAACTACATAAAATTAAAGAAGGGATTCCTTTCTCATTGGGGAAGTTTTCCTTCTTGGAAAATTGTTAAGCATTTAATTTTAAGTGCCCATAACTGGCTTAATTACCCAGAAATCTGAATCATGAAAGCATCATGAATTGGGATATTAGTAACCAAAACCATCTTAAAAATAGGTATAAATGTTTTGTTGTCTTCCCTGTTTATTTTTTTTTCTAAGCTTTAGGGATTTCTTGAGTTCTTTGGTATAAAGGCAAAGAAGCAGAATCATGAATTCAGCACACAGTTTCTGCAAAGAGCTATAGGAATGATTTACTTTGATAATTCACATGACTCAGGTTAATCACTTGGAAGCCACTGCTGTTTACAGAATTGCTGATCAATGAAGTCCAAAGCTAGAGATGATTAAGAAATTGAGTGTTTCTTAAATTTTGCAATAAGAAGACATAGCAAGAGAACAAGAGCATTATCACTGTAATTAAGTTCCTGATGAAACATATATATGCACCTAGTAACTTTATCCCAATATTCTGGATTTGGAATCTTCAAGATGCATGAGGAAGGTTTCTTGGCCATGCTCCATTTCTTATATGAAGACAACACAAATGGAGTAGAAAGCACTTGCCATCCAATGGTGGGGATTATTCTGTCATGAGGAAAAGGGCTACAAGTACAGTTTGCATAACTTCGCTGATCCAGAGGAAAGCCCCATCCCATCTACCATTTCCCGTCACTGCTCTTGAGGGACCCCATGGGAAGGAATACAGTGCAAGGACAAGCTGTATTTTGATTATGTCTGTCTTCGTAGCTCAAATTCAGACTGCAGGCTGCTCCAAGCGTGGCCTGGTGCCTGTGGACTAGAAGAAAGCAGAGCTGGAGCTCTGGCCTGGGTAGGTCGCCTGTTACACTGTGCTCTACTAAGTAGAGATATGTCCCTTTGTAGGCTCTTATCTCTGCTTTCTTCCTTTCTGATGAAGACAAGATGATAACAAGCATTTCAGGAATTCTGTCTGCCATCAGCCCCTTCCTTCTCGTACAGGTTTAGTTTGATTATGCCATGAAGACTTGCCAGAGAACAGCATGTGATGAGCATGGATCCAATTCTGAAGTAATCCTCAGGGCAAGACAACCTGCCCTGCCTGTCTAGGATGGAAAACACTGCATGAAACTGGGTTCCTGTTTCCATCTCACTGCAATTCCACATCCTCTGTGCCTGAGCAGATTAGGAGGCCAAAAAGCAGCGTCATAAACAACAGGTCACAAACACATTTTCACATTCAGTTCTCCACATTGGTGTTGATATTCTGAACGTACTTGAAATTCCTGTCAGTATCCAGAGTGCCATCCTACTCATGATCTTTCTCTTGAAAGAAGTAGTGCCTTTAATCCAGAAGCAGGGGTTCTTTCTATTAGGCCTTCTGTCTGTGCACATATTAAAGTAAAAGATGCCCTTTGCAGGTCCTGTTTGCTGAGTGGGCTCTGTGCCCGGCTGCCCCAGCCTGTGGCAGGGGGAGGCAGCTGCTCTCAGGCCCTGCCTGCAGCACTGACACTGGGACACTCAGTCCTGATGTGACAACTAATCTTCATCCAGCTGGTGGCTCCTCCTCAACAGTGAAGGTTAGGGAGGGAACCTTGGTAGCTTGAGAGGCTGAGCAGGCACCCTGTGCTCCTTCAGACTCCATATGTTTGGCCTTTAACCCTCCTCAAATGTCTCCGTCTGCTCCTGCCTTGTCCTGCCATGTGGGTGTGCAGAATGGGGCCATTGTTCCTACCCGCTCCGCGGCCATTTGGCACCCCTCTCAGTGTCACCACGGCAGATCTGGGTGCATTGTATGTCACAGACAGGGAGCTCAGCGCTGTTAGCACAGCCTTGGCAGGAACATCTGTCTTTTGCAGCCAAAAACCAAACAACAATCCTTAGTTATGATTCTTTTATATCAAAGGTCGGAGGTGTGATGAAATAGTGAGGCAAGCTCAGAAGAGAAAATGGACAGTCCAGGGTTTTCCTCAGGTTCTCAGGTAATGTCACATTGGACATTGTTAGGGGTATCTTCCGTGATTGAAGCTGATAATACGATACCTACCTTACCTTATCTTAAGCTGTTGTTCTTAAATGTAGCACTTTGGATGAAGCTTGGAGATCCGGCATTGAAGACAGAGACACTATTTCAAAAGCTTTTCGCTGCAGACATCCAAGTATTGTGAGGGCTTAGCTGGGCTGAGGGTGGAAAAATGGCATCAATAAAAGTATTAAGATAATGACAGAACTTGCATTATCTGCAGTGGGTCCTAGGCTGAATTTCTTCTCACCTGGCAGAGAAAATATATTGGCTGAATATATTACTTGATGACTTTTGAATGCACCATTTGATGGTAAAGTCAGCTAGTGCAATGCCTTTCACTGGTGCACCCAGCCCACTAACACCTGTGTTTTACCAGACCTCTGGGTGGAATTACAGTTGTGACTCTTTCTTTCGCTAGGAACAATACAAAATTAATATGGAATTATTAACAGGTTTCATTACACATTATTTCACGACTACTACCTTAATTCCAGTTAGGGACATGTATAAATCAGTGTGAACAAATGCTAAGGAGGAACAGAGAGCTATATTGTTTGGCCTAAATATCCTTCTTTTTGTTAGGCACTGCTGTGCTACAGCTGTTGGTTAATACACGTCTAATCATCTAGGAAGTACTTCAAATATTTTAATCAATTCCTACAAATACGATCAACTTCAGAACATTAAAATGATAAATAAATACAGACAGTTAGAGAAAATAAAATACGCTATAGAAATGCAATGTGCACAATAGGGTCTACCTCATTTCCTGTCTATAACAGTACAATTTGTAAAGGTGCTCCACTTTTTGTTTTATAATCTTGTCTGAAAATATTTCTTTTTCTTTTATGTTATTTCCTTTAGTACTCCAGTCATCTAAGCAACACTTAAATTTTACACCATTTAAAACATTGCCTTTTTTTATATTTTAATATATGAACCCAATGCATTTACCTGCTTTAATGGTTCTCTCCTTGTGAAAGAGAAAAGAATACATATCCCTTAAATTTTTCCATTGGCCTTTCTACAATAAATGTTAGAATCATGCTTTATGTTAATTAACATGTATAAATCCTATAAGTGAACATAGGACCTGGTGTGTAGTTATGGTGTCATTTGTATAAACCTCAAGTACAGTAGGGGTATGAGGTTGATAATGCACACCCTGGAGCGTATTACTGCTTTTATAAAAATCATGCTTCTTTCAATGCCTTCAGTAATGGACTCCAACCTGTGCAGATGTGGTTGTGTAATTACACATCCGAGAATCCTCATTAACCAATCGGGGTTGTCATTGCTCAGCAAGTCATGCATGTTGGGCAATTAATCCTATTAGGAATAGCTTTCCTTGGGCAAATCATAGGATCTGCAAAAATGTGTTATCAAAATTACTCTAAAATACATGACTGAGAGAAGAAAAACAAGAAAAATAAGATCAACTCTAAGATAAAGACTGTATTACATTTGTCCACTTTGTTCCTTCTTTCTGTGTATTTCATTGTCTTGATAATAAGAGATGCTCTCAATGAAAACACCACAGTGTTCAGGAGCGGCTGACGAATTAGTCACTAACAATCTCTCCAAGCCTTATAAAACAAGGACAGAAAACCTTTGATTCAAAGAAGTTATAAAGATACTACTTTTTTGCTTCATCTTCTGCCTGTATTTGATATTTCTCTTCCAAAGAAAAACTGTAACAATATTTTCTTGTCATTTGCGTTTCTGCACCAAAGGGTCTTATGTATTAACTGGTGACGGAAAAAAATAATAAAAAGTGTGGTTAAAGCAGGTGCTGTTTGTAGTGTTTATATAAACACATTAGCACTCTTTTGACACAGCATGACCCGAACAAGTAGTTCATCCTACTAGTAGCACGGAAACAATAACTGAGTGTGCCAGAGCCGAGTTCATTCAGACACTGCAAAATTAACACCAGATTATGAATACCCTTGCCACTGGTAATTAATCGTGAAAATTGCTGGAGGAGTTCCCCTACTGTGAGGGATATTGGCAGAAGTATTTACTGCTAATAGGCCTTGTTTAAGCTTTTTTTTTTCCTTCCACCCCCTTAGAGATAAAACTTACAATAGACTGCACAGGAACTGGTAGATTGTTACATATTCCTTTGGCCTGTTTTTTTTATTAGCATTTCTGAATATTCTCGGTGTTTTTCTCTCTGTTATTAGAAATGTGCATTTTGTGTTCGCATTCAGACCATTAAACTGTCCCTTACAGAGGAGGATAATTTCACAATCTGGATACTGTTTTTCTATATTCTGCAGTGATCTAACATTATCCCATATTTTGCAGCAGTAATTTGGAGACATCATAAGAAGAATTTTGTGTATTTCAAATAATATACAAGCTTTTATAAGCTTGGGTAGTGGTTACATGATCTAAAAAATGTTTGATGTGCCCATCATTTTAAACAATTTTCCTTATATGTCTTTTATTATGTGCTTTTAAAGTGTCAAAAATGACCAAGATGTTTTCAATCTACTACGTTTTAAAATACAGTAAAGATATATGAGCTCGACTATATTAACTAATTATAAATAAAAATGAAATAAATTCACTTATGGTAGGTCACATACTCTCCTCCGCATTTTCCTAAAATAGTTTATGCAGTATAGTGTAGACATATTATATGATTTCTTCTTTAAAAAAAAAGGAATCCATCATTACTGTTTTTTAAAAAAGGGTGTTACTGGATAGAAACAAAGGCCAGTTTCTTAGTGAAATTAATGAAAGATTTCCTACTGAGTATAATGAAAGTGGGATTGAGTCCCACATCTTTTAAAATTTTATTATTGTATAATATGGGTATTATGGAGGCATTTATTGCTGATTTTATGATGAACAGTAATGATTCTTGGCCCATATATGCCAATATTTGATTAAGCCCCTATATAGCATGTTCTTCATGCAATTTAGTCAATCATTACAACTGTTTGACTTTTATAAGACTTTTGAGATTGATCTTTTTCCAAAAAATTTTAACTATTTCTTTTGTGAACTAGTTCATTATTTTATCATTGATTTTAATAGGAATGAAATTTTACTTCTTAAATATTTATTACCCTGGCACTGTATCTTGTATTTCTTTATTTAAGATCGGTGGTGGGTTTTGTGTTTTCAAAACTACTCCGAATCTGGACTTCATTTCTTCAATTTTTTTTTCTTATAAAACACATCTTTACTCTTCATCATTCCCTTTTTCTGAGAAAAAGAGTACTGCCAGTCTAAACA
>Ga0181612_149242_pt1 | contig 22581 bp, 9 predicted proteins | sample HoacroProtozoa21_FD_119630 | JGI IMG/M metagenome (GOLD analysis project Ga0181612, IMG submission 119630) | Hoatzin crop microbial communities from Cojedes, Venezuel. Combined Assembly of Gp0051906, Gp0051904, Gp0051908
AAATGTTGTATTTTGACTTGTAAATTAAATAAGAAGGAAAGATCCAGTAATTTCTCTTATTCTGGATTTCCTCAGCCTGTGTAATAGAAGTATGTGAGGACACAGTATGCCTGAGATTTTGAAGGGTTGTGATTTATTTCACTTTCTTTTGTTTCCCCAATGTCCGGTAATCTTAGCAACAGAAATATTTATTATATGTAATTCAGTAAAGTCACCTGTAGTCTCTTTCAGTAGCAGCTAAACAGATTTCTTTGTTTTTCTAAGGAAATCATTGGGAGATACTAAAAAAATGTAATTTCAGCCTTCTGAGGGTAGCAGCCCTAAAGGACTTGGGGACTCTTAAGTCTAAGAGTTTTAAGTACTCTTAGAGGGAGGGCAAAAGTCCTGACTTTCTGCAGCGAGTGCAGGAGCCCATAGTGCGTGTGGATGCTTCCCCATGAGAAGCGTCCCACCACGTTTCTGTGATGGCGACCAAGTCACAGCTGTCCTGCTATACAATGGCTTCCAGCTCCTCCTGTTTATTTCCCCATGCTGTGTGCATTGGTGTAGATACACTTGGGCTGGGTTATCGATCTCACCCCCAACCCTGGCCTGCCACCCCTGGGCTCATCTCTAGTGAGCCGGGTTATATCCCCTTCCACCTTTGAACCCCTCATCTTCACCCATAAGCATTCAACCTTGTCGTCAGAGTTGTTGAGCTCTATACAACCAAAGCAGTCCCTAATGTACAGAACCACCCCACCGCCTCTCTTTCCTTGCCTATCCCTTCTGAAGAGCTTCTAGCCATCCATCGCAGCACTCCAGTCATGAGAGTCATCCTGAGTTAAGATCCTGGAAACAAAACTACCTTTTCCTGCAGATTGCTTCTAAACTAACTCTCAAGGATAGGGAGGAGTGGTCAAAGATCAGACGCAAAAAAACTCGGCTAGGAAATTGTCTTGAGATAGTAGAGAATTAGAAGCACTTCTGCAAAGTCTGAATAGTCCCTATCCTGGGTTCATAAGGAACTATAGGCTTTTACAGAGAGCAAATGTCTGTTAATCTTGGTGTTTCAAGGGTAGCATCTTTTCACTTTAAAGGTAGTGTGTTGATGCAGAGTAAATAAGATAATAACAGGGATCCACTGCCAGTTTTACAGAAACTATTTTCAGAACAGAGCAGCTTGTCCACAATACCCATGGCATGGCAAATCTTTTTTTAGCCAAATGAGAAGGTAGAAGTGTATAGGCTTAAAGAAAAATTGAAGGTCCCACAGACACCACATGTACTTCTGAAGATCCAGTATTCAAGATGCGAAAGATAAGAGAAGCTACCACAGCATCAGTGCTCACCGAGCAACAACTCCCAGCCTGTAATTTTCTGGACAGAGGAACAGTAATGACAGAGACAGAAACAGAGCCAATTTGGGTACAGGCTATTTAGAGCTCTATTAGAAAAAAAAAAAAAAGAAATGCAGTAGTGACTCTCACGGAGTTAAACCTGCAGGAGTGGGTGAGTACTGAAAGCTATGGCAATTTGTAAGTGAGGCTGGAGTAGAGAACAATGCACAGCAATAAAGGCTGACAGTGAGCTAACAGGCCCCCTACACTTTGTTGCTGCTAACATGGATTACGAGAGGTTTCTGCGTTGTTTCCTCTTCACAAGTCGTTGCAAGTCTTTGCTTTCCTGGGACGCTGCTTTTGGAGGCACATGCTAACGGTTTGCTTGCTTTGTTTATGGCAGTGTCCGGAGGTCGCAGCCGCTTGCACCTTATTGACCTGGGGAGCTGCGTGAAAGTGCTCAGCAAAAACCGGGAGGGAAGCTCTGGCCTCTGTCTCTCGTTGTCAGCACTGGGCAACGTCATTCTCGCCCTTGTCAATGGAAGCAAACACATCCCGTACAAGTAAGTGGTATTCTATGTTACACCAGGTGAGAGGATGCTTGGAAGCAGTGCACTTGCCTGGGCCTGCGGCAGGCGGGGGCTAAGCAGGGAGGCAGTCTGCTGGGTCAGCGCAGCCCTCTCGAGGTACGACAAAACCTGCCCAGGGTTCAGTGACACCCGATTGAACCTTACGTCTGGTAGCTACACTATCGGACATTCGGGTTTCGAAGGAAGAAACCTGCTGAAATAGGAACCGGGTGTCTTAAAGATCTTAAGGCTTGAAGTTCAGCACGTTAGGATTTTGTTTTCCAGGACTGTTTGAAGATTTTTTTAATGTTTCAAACCATCTAAGACACAATTTCATAGTTGCTCCACAGAGACAAATGTTGCTGCCATAATGCAGTGCTATAGGGAAAATTATTTTGATGTCCATTGTGGGGAATTTAGTTTCTTTAACACATATGTCACGATGAGTATGCATGTTTGTCATGAATACTTTCTGTGATCCAAGGTTACTTTGCATTCTATTTTTGTATGGTTTGAATCTCAGTGTCAGCCTTTCACTTGCGAAAAAGAATTAGGGCCTATTTGTCACACTAGACAAGTGGCCTTTGCTACTGCAGGTAGCTCTGGGAAATTACAGGAACTGCTCACATAGTGGGTATGTTTTGTGCTCATTTCTCTTCATTGAAGTGTCACCACATTTGTCATGTGTGTAGGTCTGAAAGCAAGTTTGGATTCATTACCCAACCCAGACATTCACACAGCCTTCCTATTGAGAAGTTTCAGATTTTGTGGACGGTATTGCTTTCCGCTAGCCTAAAACCTAGGGAGCAGCAACCAGCATCACAGGAATGACTTACAGTAGCATCTTGTAATCGAACTGCTCATGAATGTCACCATTCATGAAGGGCACATATATGAGATCTGGAGTTAGGAAATACAGGATGACATGAAAAATGAACTAAGTCATTCACAAAGCATATTTCAGTCCATACATTTCACATTTTTTATAACTTTAAAGGCTGCAAACATGATTATTGCCTCATGTTCATTCAAGATTTCAAGGTGTTGAGCAGTTTTACTCCTTTGGTTTTGTCTTCATTCTGGAAAATAAAGATGAATTGAGTTTGGTTATAATTTTATTCCTCTTCTAACATTTATTTTCCAAAATTATTTGGCAGCCTGTGCTTAAAGCATACTGACTGGCAATATTCCTGCTCCTGGAGCTCAGTCAGACTGGAATTCAGTTACGGGCCAACTGAGTTTGTACGTATAAATGTTCGTGAAATATTTTGTGGATCATGCACCTAGTCATAGTGGGAAAATAGCTTGAACTCTGCACTTCACAAAGTGTGGCTCAAACTATGCTTATCAAAAACCTGCCTTCCTTGCTGTTGGATTTTATGAACTGAAGGGAATGCCAACGTAGAAATAGGAAAACGATGTTAATGATGCTCCCTAGGCTAGAACTAAACATACAAGGAATAGTTACCAAATACAACAGCTGTCTTTCTTGGCAATGGCTGACTGGGAGAAAAGCATTATCAAACACGTCTTCTAGTTGCTGTACTACCAATCTCCTTCTGCTGTGATTCCCAGCTGTTGCGCTTCCAAGCTTACACAGCCAGAGGTGCCAGCATTCTTGCTCATCAGTGTCTGTATTGCTCTCTTCAACCCAGCAGCTCCTCTTGAATTCACTCTTGTAAGAGCAGATATTATAGAGTATAAATATAAGGAAGTGATTGGTCATCTGTAAATCAGAGGCAATGTCTCTGTTTCTAAGGAGAACTTTTAAAATCTAATTTGAAAAATGTATGGCATATTTGGAAGCGAATTTTGTCCGCTTCTTGCTGAGAAGAGTCCAGAAAGTATTTTTTCCCACATGTGATCTGTTCATGAGCAATAGAAATAAGAGTCTTGGTGTCTGGGTGAGTGCAAACACTATTTGCTCAACAGTCAGGCAGTACAGGCGTGTGCTACTCCTCAGTGGAGAAGAGAAGGGGAAGACCCCATAAACTGATGTGATAGGTGTTCAGTAGCACCTCTTGTTTAGAGCAACAGCCAGCCTATCTAGCTGAGATAATTTCCCTGTCTTTAGGGGTGTTCTATTTTGATGTTCAGGATAGAATTAAAACTTTGTCAACTGCCTTTTTTGAGTGGGACCAAAGGAAAACAATGGAAGTGTTTTCTTACGTGACAGCACTGTGCATCATGTGTGTGGTCTCAGCAAATTTCTATAGAGCAGCAGACAAAATGGAGCATCTTTTCTTTATCTAAGCTATTAAACAGCCATTAAGTATTTTATGGCAGGCTGCATGACTTCCTGGGAGCCAAGAAACTCACAGTATCATAGACATTAGATTTTCTTTTGCTGCAGAAATTAAGTTCTCTAAACTCTGAGAGGCTTCAGGCTTGTAAACTCCCTTCAGTGCTGTATCAAGCCTTATCTCCACGGGTAGTAGCTGTAGGGAAAATCTTGTTCAGATTCATAGCTGGTACAAGCAGATGCTACTGCATTGCCTGTGTGTTTGTGCCGGTGATGAATTTGCCTTTCTGCCTGCAATCTCTGTGAAAAACACGTGCTGGTGTTCAGCATGTTTTGCATTTTTTTTCTTACCCATAAGGTTAAGCCTTGGAAGCCAAGAAGTTGGTAACCTTATCCCATGGGGGGACACCCCCCCGCCCCGTTCTGGGAATAGTTACACAGGTTGACGCTAGCTTTAGTGGGAAATTGGCTATTAAATATGTAAGAAAGTAATGTAGAAATTCTCAGACATCAAACAATATAAATTGATATGCTTTGGGATCTTGCCCTGCAATCAAGTTAAATTCCACATGGGTCTGAGGAACAGGCAAGAATCCCTGTAACAGGCAACCACATGCAGCTGACAAGCAACTAGACCATGATTTCTGGGGGTTTGTACATTTCATATATGTACTTACAATCTCTCTGTAACATCAATGTCACTAATAACGTTCAGACCTATTTTGAACCTTACTAAGCACATCATTCTGTCATGGTATGAGCCAGTGGGTTCTTCCAGCTCAGTATGTTATAGAAAAATAGAAATTTTAATTGACTTAAGTACATTGCCATTTAATGTTATCAATTTCCATTGCTCTTGGGTTATGAGCAAATTCCTCAGAAGACTGGGCAAGAATTTTTTTCTGTTCAGGAATGTCAAAAATATCTTCATAACAATTGGAAATAGGCACTTGCAACTCCAAATAAGAGCAATGAAGTCATCTCCAGCCCTGACCAAATTTGACAGGGCTCAGATCTGCTACAGGAGGAGGATTTTCCTAAGCTGCAGTAATTGTTAGTGCCGTTTTATATTTTTAAGAGCATTTCAGCTTTACATTAGTGTTGCATTATCTTCCTCTGATTTCCAAGATGAATGTGTTTTAAACCCTCAAATGAATACCCATTTGCACAAACTCCAGATACTGGTTTATATAGCTCACTGTTCAAAAATTACTCCAGTTGCTAGGCAACAGGAGTGGTGATAATTCATGGTAATGCTGTTTTGGAAATAATCATTTTTATACATTTTAATGACTATGAGAATGTAAGAAAACTGTTTAGAAAAGTGCAAGGTTGTATGAATTTCTCTTTCAGAAGTTGTTGCTTGTTTTATTTAATAGGCTTCTCTCTTAATGTGCTATCCCAATCTGCTGGTGTTTCTGGAGGCATTCTGTATTTTGAATTACATCCTTATGCTTATCTAAGGAGGGAGTCTCGTCCGTAAAATAGATAGGTGTGAGTCAAAAGCATGAATTTTATTCTTACCAATTCTGCTTCTCTGTCATATGGTTGCAGTTACTCACAGATCTTACACACTGGTATTTTTTTTTCTTTGTATCTATAGAAAATAAAATCATATGAAGTGACTGGTGCAAGGTTACACAAGCAGTTTAGTGGCAGAGCCACCATGTTTTAAGATCTAATCTGTTGCTTAAGCACCGGGCAAATTCGTTCTTTCTTTCTGCATGACCTTTGGAAAATAATTTATTTCTGTATTTATTTATTTATTGCTGTTTATAAAACTGAGCTAGAAAAAATTCAAGTAGGACTGTAGCACTACTTACATTTTAACTGTTGCTAAGACTCTGTTGCCTTATTTTTCTCACTGAGTTAAGGAATCACATAGATGGTCCTAATGGGATGCAAAATCTGGGGTTTTTTGGGTCAAGGGTAGACTAATATTGCTTTTAAGGAAAGAGGAGAAAAGGGACAGCATTGGACTATAGCATTGTGGTATAAAAGATGAGCCTAAAGAATAAGCTGTATATCATATATTTTCTTTAAATTGTTAGTTAGTGGAGTAGAAATGAAAATGAGGTTTGGAGGGATCCAGTTATTTAGATTCTTTTATTGGTTAAATGGGTGTATCCACGTGCAGTTGTTTCATCAGTGTAAAAAAACGGTGTGTGAAATGAAGTGAGGTCCTTGGTATCTTTTGTTTACACTTCTTGCCTTTGCATTTATAGCATGATTTAGACTATTTTTCTCAGGAGAAAAGTCAGAGAAAACTTTTCAGAAAGAGATAGAGAAAGCTAAATACCAGTTCACAGTAAGTTTAGACAAAACTGAAAACAGCACCTAGAATTAATTGATCAATAGCATGGATGCTGTACTTTCAAACTGTATTTGTATCTCTGCCATTGCTTCACCTAAAATAAGAAGTACACTAAAAAAGTGAAAAATATGTATTGGGGATTCTTATATGTTTGTCAGCTGGGAGAAAGTGAAAGTGTAAGAAAAAACCAAGCCGTAAAATGATATGAAGACAACGTGATCGAAAGAGAAAGCCCATTATATCAAGGGAACTCATGCAGTAGTGAAAATTTTATTATATTCTCTTTCATCCCTGCATATATCAATAATAACTCCATTCTCATCAGTGAAATTGCAGTGGTATAAAAAAGGTGCTTCCACAGAATCAGACCCAGCATGTTGTTTTACAGTGAAGGAAGACACCAGTAGGGCTTCCAGCCCACCTGCTACTATGCATCACCCATATGTCTCTGGGATTATCCTCACCAGTAGTTGCTCCTACTAACGCTCAGAAGACAAGGCGTCATGAAGGATGGCTCCCCTAGTGCCATCCTGGGAGGGCTTTTCTGCAGAGCAATTTGAGCAGTTGTTGATGAACCAATCGGCAGTAAAAACCAATAAATCAAAAAAATATTCTACGTAAGTGAAATAATATTTAAAGGCCAGCATTGCTGCTTGTTGGAGTTCTTATTGCCAGAAAGACTCTTGTACATTAACTGGTGTTAGTACTGGAGATTTTATCCATATTTATGAGCTCTTACGAATTCTTAGTTTTGTAGGTTCCACACAACTACCTCTGCTTACCAGGCCTAAGAAGTTAATGCCAAAATTGAACCATATGCTCAACGAGCAACCTGTTTATTGGTTACTGAAAATAAACTGAAAATAATTTATTATTTTTAATTGAGAGATTTCAATCACTTTTACTTTCCACTGCTGCATCTACTAGTCTTCTGTTCCTTGCTTTTACTTCTCCTTAGTGAGAACACGGTACAAAGACCACAGAAAGCCTCAGAAAAATTCTTTGGAATCTGCAATCTTTCTGTGTTAATTTAATATCTAATGTATTAGAAGTGGTTGAAGAACTGTTTTTGCTGTTTTACTTGTGGAAATGTGAGAGCAGATGAAGGGGGAATAAAGAATGAAAACGAGGACGTGAGTGGCAGCTGAAACAGAACCACTGGACTAGCAAATGGCCCAAAATGAATGGGAGAGCTCCAAGGGACACTGAGATAAAATGTAGAGAAGACAACAATCCACAGAGAAGAATTGGGAAGCAAAAGAGAAAAAGAAATGAGCCCATTCAAAAAGAGGAATAAGCCTAAAAATCCCCCTGAATGGTTCAATTGTAGGAAAGCCATCAACAGAGGTTTTGCTGAATGTGAAATAGTTCCTAATTAGCTATCAAAACCAAGAGCTGCTCAGTAACAAAAGAATTTTTCCATGATGGTGGCAGCCAGGTCGTATGGACCAGAGCCTTGGCTAACAGACAGTGAAGCCACTGGAGCAATGCCATGTTATAGCAGCTGAGGATCTGGCCTTGGGTGCATGCTCTTTGACACCAGCCAGAGAGCTTTGGTAACATGGAAGAGCAATGCAGTTGCCAGCAAGAGGCGAGCACCAAAACACTGTCACAGTGGATATAATGAGGACTTGGAGCATCTGGCAATTACTGTCACCTTTGGGGTTTTTCTGTAGCGGACAGTTCCATTAGGTTGAATTTCTGACCATTTTCTTCTTTATTTCAGGGAAATAGATGGAATCAGGGATGCACAGTATGTGAATGCAGGAAAGCTTCTTACATTTTATAAAGTAATTTATTCTGCAAGTCACAAGCATGAGGATAACAGATTTTGCATGCTCCAGCAATCACTGTTGTAGTGTTAATCAACAATGCACTTTATTGTAGGACAGTTTATACAGCTGATGGCACAGATTTGAGCTTTATCTGCACATGTCTTACAGTACTGTGTTTCATCATCAAGTTAATGAGAGATAGTAGACAAAATCCTCAAGGAAAGCTTCGGTGGAGCTGCCATTCCCCAGCTCTGGGTTTTCAACTCAGTCCTGCCAGACTGGCAAGGTGATAATTATTGGAGCGGAGGTGTCTGCGTGCATGTGTAGTGGATGTAAGCAAGCGTGCTGCATTCACTGAGCCTGGTCCCTTGTTACACCAGTTTTACAACAGCCTTCAGTTGACATGGCTCTGTTCTGCACAAGTGTTCAAGCGGGAAGAATCAGGCCTCATGAGCTAGCTTTTTAATGCTCTTCGAACCACTTGATGGATTAACAATTTACAGATTTTGTAACAAGCAAGTAATGATGGACTGCAAAATGAAATGGGAAGGGAAGTGCTTGTGGTTTATAGTCAAATTTAATAGCAATTACTAATTGCATTTAAATAGCCATTCCTATCAGCAGCAGATAGCTGCATTGTGGAAGGACACTACTTTGGTCCCGGGCCAGCACAGACATGACTCATAATGAACAAGCAATCCAGTAGCATGCAGATATTGCTGAAATATAACTTGAGTGGGACCCAAATAGGCCGTTGTGGTGATTTCATACACAAATGAATCTGTACTTAATTCATTAAAACGCCATTTTGAACTTCCATTTAGGGTATCCAGCAGTTTATTCTCACCTGTTCCAGCACCAGTTCAGGCTCATTTGAACATTAATACATTTTCACCCGTGGAAACGTGGTGATAATTCATTTCATGTATAATTAAACAATTTTTAAATAGTCATATTCTTCGAATAATTAGCTCTTGTGCAATGCAGCAAATTATCAAAAAGCATGCAGTAATATTTATTAGCCCTACTTCACAGTTTTGGTTATCTCCAGTTTCTTGAATAGTTGCATATGGATACAATCTCTGAAATTAACTTTCTCTTCCCTACTGATTCTTCTCTCCCTACACAAAACCAGTGTGACTCGGGGCAAGAGAGTAGAGAAATCCCACTGCAGACGACCAAAGAAAATAGCTTTTCTTTGTATGGTGCTGGTATGTGGTCGCTTGTTCGGAGCTGGGCATCTCATTGCTAAGAAGAGGTTACAGGCTGCAGAGAATTTAAAAGAGAAGCAAGAAGAACTATGAAAGGTCTGAGATGAAAGGGTTACTAACCTGGAAGAACACCGTGGCAGAAATAAAGCTTCATAGCTGGCGGGGAAAAGGAGACCTCTGAGAGGGGAGATGACAACTACTCTGTAGTATTTCAAGGACGTGAATACACACAGGAGGAAAGAATGGTTTCTGGTGAGACAAAGTAGCAGAATGATTTCTTATCCTTAAGTCATGAGGCAGAGGAATACAAACCTGAAAGCGTGCTAGCAGCGATTCCTGTTAGTCAGTGGAATAACTTCCCAAGAGCTGAAATGAAGACTTCATTGGCAGAGTGATTTTAAAACAAAATAAACACATAACTAACAAATATTAATTAACACTTATATGATAAGTTTGGTTAGGGGCTATGCTTACGCAATTTCAGAGCAGAGTTCTGGGGCCAAATCTTTAATGATTTTCAATAGCTGTACTTCCATTTTGATAGTTTTATCTTCATTCTTGTTTGGAAAGTGTTTGTACATGGCAGGCAGTTATACAAATAAACAACAAAACATGTTCTACTGTGTCTGATAAAGTCTCCTCTGCTTTTAGAAGTCTGAAAACTAGCCGCCAGCTGGTTTGTTACCCTTGCATTGTGTCAAAGAAATCCAGAATGTCTCAGCGGTGTCTTTATCAAGACTTTACCCCAGCAGGGATGTGGGATGTCCTGTCCATTTCTGTGCCAGATGATTTAATTCAGTAAAGCACTTTTCTTCCTTCATCATTTAGTTACACTTTATTTTAAGGTGTCTTTTTTTTTGACTTGCAAAATCAAGTTCTCCCAGTGCTTGATCCAAAACTCAGTGTAAGTCAATGGAAATCTTTTTATTGGGCTTTGGCTTAAGACCACAGATTAGAAAACATGCTTATATCTAATTAGATGAGATAATCCCCAAATCCTTGCTAAGGGATATTGTATACCATAGTTCATGTTCAGTATTTGATGATTAGCAGCTTATTTGTTGAAAGAGGCAGTATGTGGTCAAGTGTTACCTAGTGATGAGTTTCTTTGGGATTGCAAGGGATGTGATTGATGGAATTAACGAATGTGAGAACTGGAAGTGTACAATCATCTGTTGACTGCTTGCAAATGGGTCTGTGACCATAAATTTAGAACTCAAGAAGGTTATACAGGAACTTGTCACATAAATAGGGATTTGTGACTACTGAAGTGGCACAAGCAGGTCTATTTGATTTTCCTCTTTGATATATATAAATAGTATCTGTGACCTTTACTTAAAAATAAACAAAAACTTGGTTTATATTTTCTGGGCAAATAGTTGAACAATTTTTCTTTACACTTTTTCTTTTCTTGGACTCTATTTAACACCACCTCCTAAATGGAGTGACGGGCCCTAGAACCTTTGAAGGAGAATTGCGTGGTTGTAAATGGAGAATATTTCAGCCAGTTTGTCTTACTGCATCAAAAACATTTGAGTGGCATTGCAACTGCAAGATTTTTTCCATACAAACTTTTACCGAAGTCCTTATTTTCATAACATGTTTGAGAGGAAAGCGATGAAGACAATCCTCTTGCACTGTTCAGCTACTAGCTAGCTTCTGCTGGATGATCAAAGTTTTCTGGCTGGCGGTTACCTCCAGGCCTGTACACAATGAACAGATGTGAAGTGAATTTCTTAAAATATGCATTGGCTTTTCAGAATTAAGCAGGCTGTTTAGAACTATCTTCTGAAATACTAAGATTAGTTCTCCTGCTGAAGAATGAACTAGTTAGATCTTTTAATTTTAAAAATTTTGTTTGTTTATAAATGCCACCAGGTGACATGCTTTTTAGCAATATGTGACAAGACTAAAATTAATTTCAGACAGCAGGTTTAACTGTTTTAGTTGTATTTTATCTCATCTACCCCATCAGCAAAACTGTTCTACAGTTCAAAATGATTTTCAAATGGGTTATTTTTGAACAGAGGTGAGTTACAAAATTTTTTCCCTGCCTGTTCCTTATTTTGTGCTCTTGGACAGAAACAAAGCTTCACTCATTTTGAAAATCAATGACATAACAGACATCAGTACTGTCAGAAATATCCCTTCTGACTCCCTCTGGTACAGCTGGTTCTGCAGAGCAGAGAGCTGGGTAGCAGGATGATGGCAGCAGCTGTTTTGGGTGCTGTTACAAACCTGGGAGCTGTGGAGATAGTCTTCAGTCTCTGTAAATACTGCAGAAGGAGAAAGCTGGGAGCTGTCTTAGCAGTGAGAGGATTTTGGGGCTCGGAAAAGGGCACACAACATATTACACTCTTTGCAGGAGTGGGTGCTCTGACTGATTGAAGCCTCTCTCCTGCTGCCTTCGCCATAGATAGCGTGCACAGCCTGCAGCTTTCCTGGGTGTCCTGCCTGCTGTCCTGGGGAGCTCCAGAGGGCAGAGGTCTTACACAGCTCCCATGTCTTATGTGCCAGTCTCTTCAGGCAGCTCACACTGTGCTAGGTGCCTGTGCCGTGCGACTCGCACAGCGCGAGAACAAACAAGGGGAGTCGCTTACAAGGTGAGCTGTTGAAAACACCCCATCATCTCTGTGCAAGTGGGACCAGAATCTCCTTGGAGCAGTACTTTAAAGACTGAACACCATTTTCATGTCTGCCTCTAGCTATAAACAGAGTAGCAGATTCTTTTCTGCTCCCAGACCACGTTTCCTCTCTCTTGCAAACAACAGTTTTCACAGGCTCCATGTAATGCGCTTTGAAGTTACACGCCTATGCAAGGGCACAAGAGCTAGAAGCAGTATCCAGATCTGCTACCCAGCTGGCACGTACTGCATAACTAAACAAAATGTTTCTAAAGGTATGGTGCTAGGGAAACAACTGCACTTTTTCAGAAAGAGAGTGTATTCTAGGAACTCTGCATACTCGGTCAGAGTATGCTGACACGCACCTCCTGAATCCTGCTCATCTCTCTCATGTGTGGACGTTGCTGGAGTGATGTAGGATAGTGCTTCTCATGCCAAAGGGAGCTGAAGGGAACTGCTATAGCTGCAATAGTTTACACTGATGCGAAAGAAGGGCCGAGGGAAGACCAATGCTGGGTAGGAGTTGACTCTGAAAAGACACATCTATGAAAGAGAACCAGCTGGCAGGCTACCACATTGTGCTCCGGTGAGATTTGTGAGAACCTCCATGCTTTTTTCACCCAAGGGTTGAGTCTGCACACTGTGGAGTGTGTTTTACAGAAAAATGAGGATGTGCTTTGGTAACCTTCAGGGTTTTTGCATCGTACAGAATACGAAAGAAGTCTGTTAAGCAGGTAACGGATTTTCTTTTCTCTTGTTAGGTGAATATTGCCATTTTGGATGGCTATGTGCTGTGTAATGGCATTATAATAAGTGGCTTGTGTTAGTTTTGAGCTGCTCTTGATTGCGGTCTTCTGAGGGCTCCTTTGCCTGGAATCATTTAAGTGTGTGTCAGACATAAACATCAAGTAGGTTACACAGCTGGTGAAGTCCTTTGTGTCCATTTGCAGGTGCTGTGTCCATTCCCCTCACGCTATCTCAGTGCAGCAAGCCCCATGGTGATGAGAGTGTTGCTTGGGGGAAGCCTCTGGCTGCTGTGACTCTGAATGTGATGCTTTGGGTCGCTCTCCTGTACACGCTCCCAGGGGCTGTCACCTGTCTTCCCACCAGGGTCAGGGCTTGTCCAGGCAGGGACATGATGCTTCTGTGGAGTTCTAGCAGAACTCCCCTCGTGTCTACTGGTATCATAAACACAGCTGTTAGGTGTACTCTGAAAATTGGAATGGATTTTTTCATCCTCCCAAGAAAATCTGTAGTTTTTCTTAAACTTTTCCACCAAACTTCACTTTTCACAGAGAGATAAGGCAATGAAAGCAAAGAATTACAAGCAAGGCAGTATGCATATCTGACAATAAACTGGCGGTTGGAAACAGATACCACAATACGGTGTTCTGTACAAATTGGCTCATTAGATTAGAGAAGAATTTGCATTGTTTAATATGTAAGATATTGAGTTTTCTCTGATAATGCTATTATGTCACACCCATGCAAAAGATAGTGTAACACTTACAAATACATTTTTAATTCCATTGGCCAGGTTCCATCCATCAATGATGCTTCTCTGTGGAGCAATACTGGGTCTTTTATGGAATCTCAGCTTCACGCTAAGAACTATTCAGATGCCTAATCAGAGAGCAAACTCTGCTGTTGCTAAAGGTGCCCCTCTCACTGAAGACCTAAGATAGATAACTGAAGAGAGTCACAACAAAACACCACATCTTTTCAACAGGGAACATTTAGTTACGGGCTCTGAATAAAGAATATTGCAGGCTGTGTATGAAATTATAGTAAGGTAATATTCAACTCTAGCAGTAATAGTGTGGGTGTGTGAGAGTCATTTTGACTAGCAATTACACATCTATTTTATGCATTAAACATCTATGTTGTCTTTCTACTGAAGTTAACCTGAAGTTCGGAACACAAATAACTTTCTTAATAATTTTATGTTCATATCCATATAGATATAGAAACAATAACTATACGCTTCATGATAAGTATTACCAGTGCATTGCTTCATCTTAATTCATCTCCCAGAAATATAAAAATCCAAATGCTTCCTACTAATACCTAACCTGTAATCCATATCAAACCTGTATTCTTGTCTGTGTATTATCCGTTAATTGTGGCAGTAACTGGAGCTTTATATAAGTTCCTTTTTAAGACTGCACAATTTGGAAATACAATTCTATTGTGCCAGAAGCCAAATAATAAAATGATTATTGTCTTAAATACAAAGGGACAAAGTTAAGTATTCGATGCTGACATTATAAATTAAACACTGCCCATATGACCTTTCACTGGTTTTTGGAATACCTAAGTACAAATATAAGTTCTCCTTGGTTAATCTCATAATATGCAATGGGAATATGTACGGTGCTTTTTCCTTCCAGCTCCTTTCTCATAGTAAATGAACATCTCCCAGCCCCGTGGTCTGATTATGTTTGTATTGAAACATTTCTGGCAGTTAAATCTGCAAGCCTTTGCGTATTTAAGTAGGGAACATTATTTTGGAAGACCTAGAAAAATGGGCAGAGAGTGGCAAGTCTTCACTGCTCTTGCTATGCAGATTCCAAGAAAGGGGGTCCTGAGGGATTCTGGCTGCTTTTGCCCTTAGTAGGAAGAAAAATTGTCTACCACCGAATTTAGGAAAATGGTCCAGCTTCTTGTAGCTCAAAGGCTATGCACTTCTTGTCTTATGGTCAGGGCTAGATGCTTGCTGAGGACTCGCTCAGCACACTGTGCTCTGCCATTATCCAAGTTTTGAACTGTGCAAGTATAGACCAGCAATGGATGTGTTTGTGTGGTTGATTTAGAGGCATAATTTGTTTTCGAGGCATGCATGTGCATTTTGACCATCTCTATTTTTGACTCACTCAGAGCAGGAATCAGTAAACACAGGGTACTGTATTGGTGCTGTTGAGTGAGTCTTGTAGTCTTCAGAAAGGAAACTCCAGCACAGCTAGATTGCAGAAAATGAGATAACCCCTAAATGTGATCTTGGGCTGCTTCTCAAATATTTCTGTCATTGCTCTCAATGTGTTTATATTATTAAATATAGAACTTTAATATCCCACGATGCCCTTAATTTACACAAGATTTAAAGAATGTGGATCAGATACATTTTCCTAGCTGTTCCTACCTACATTTTAGCACCTTTAATCCTTTGCACTCATTAACAAGTGGTAACATTCTGAAACATCTTGTTCTTTTCCTTCTTTATCTCCAGTGTATTTCAGAAGTAATTTTTATTTATCATATAGTTCTGGCAAATAAATCTGAAGCACAGATTGCCACTGCTGCAGTATACTTAGTCCGTGGTTACCCAGAACCAGAATTCTGGCTACAGTTTCTCAGGTACTTTCATAATCTCAGGCAGGTGGGTGAGAAGGAGGCAGATGTAATCGGAAGCCACATTTCTGATTCTGAGACATTCCAGCAGCCCATGTCAAACCTTCTGGAGGCTTAACTGGCAGCAGGCACCCCAGGGTGCCTGTTGGGCCACGCTGCTGCCTGACATCTCCATGGGACACAGTGCTGTGACCCTGTCTCTAACACGTCCCCTCCACTAACAGCAGTCACAGCCTTGACAATGCCCTACGGCAGGTCTGCAGGAGACCCACAGGGAATAGTGTCTCAGCTGCTGCCTCAGTGACTGTGCTCCTAAACACTCTCTGCTACTGTATATGATGCTCTTTTACACGGTGGAGAAGGTCCAGAGGTGCATGAAGCTCTCTCTTTTTTCTGTTTTCTTTTGTATTCGCCAGATCTGAAATGCAATGGTATGTTCTGCTGTGCTAATTGATTAAATGGCATCTATCATGGCATAAAGAGATCAAACAAAATTATTTTTTCTCCCCTGTTACTGTTTAAAGCTCTCAATTCTGCTCAGATCATTAGCGTATAATTTTCAGATGAGCTAGCCAGAAGGTCCCTAAATAAAAATTAGTAGAAAAGATTAGCTGGGAGAGCTAGACTGGTAATGAGCTGTTGCGCTACAGTAATGTGCTAGGTTTATAGTTCATATCTAGCCCTAATCAGTGATAAGTGCAAGTTGTCAGCATTTGATAGCTAATTGGTGTTTCTTGGAATTACACTGCAACAAAAACATTGAAATAAAAATAAAGCTTTTCTTTATATAGGATAAGTTAAGAGTTAATTATAAATGCTTGGATCAAAAACACCTCAGCTACACTGTGTGCAAATGTGCTGTGCTGAGGGAAGATTCATGCGTTGTTAAAACTTCTTTGGTCCCTTTTGGGTCATTATTACTTTTTTTTAAACTGCTAGCAGCTTTGAAAACAGGACCTTTAAACCATTTGCTATGTATTTAATATGTCATACATCACAGAAAAAATAATGAAACCTGAGCTACTGGAAAATATTAACAATGCAATGACTTGAGCTCTTGTAGCAGCCCGTTTGTTATTGATTGTATTTACTCCATGTTCATTTGAGCTCTGCTGTCCTCCCACAGAATTAATTGGACATAAAATCATAACATGGATCTGAAAAATTATAAAGCAGGAATATTCTAAGCCACAGGACACGAAAGACTTAAAAGCCTGGCTAACTTGACATCTGTAAGCTGAGATTTTTCTCATTGTACAGCTATAATTAGGTGGCTCTAATCACTTTCATAATGCTAATATGGGAAACGTCCTGTCTGTCCTCAGTAGCTGGTGGTGGGAATGGCTGCTATGCACAATGTTGTGCTTCAGAACTGTGAAGCCTGACGAGCTCTGTGAGTGGGACTGGCTCTGACAAGTGTCCTCCAAGAGACATTTAGCCACCTCCTGAGAGGCTGAAGCATACATGATCACACCATCTCATTGCTAGTCATCTAAATACATTTTTTAATTGGCCATTTCCAATTGCATTTAACACAGAGATGGGCCTTCAGATATATGAGGTCTGTGCAAGACTCCTGGGACTGGGAGAGGAACAGGGCAGAAGCAGGCTGGACCATGAAGGTGTGAAACCGGCAGTTACCTGCTCCATTGCATGCTGGCTCACCAATCAGCTGAGCGTAATGTCAGCCAGAAGAAGCCAAGAGGGAGAGAGGAAGGGGCTGCAGCTGAAGGAGATGAGTTTAGCAGGGACCAGTGAGAAGGTAGTGAAGTCTGAGCAGGCATCAGGAATGACAGCAGAAAAATAGTAATGCTCTTACAAGGGACTAGCGATTCCTCTTCTGAATGCAGCTCTGGTCACTCACATCGATGAATTCAGACTGAAACAAGTACAAGAAAGATTGGCAAGGGGAGCAGGATAGCTTTTTTTTTCCCCGCCTGGACAAGGTCCTGTGCAGCCTGCTCTAGGTGGCCCTGCTTCGGCAGCGGGTTGGACTAGATGACCCACAGAGGTCCCTTCCAACCCCGAACATTCTGTGATTCTGTGATTTTTCTTGTGAGAGAAGATGAAATTGATTTGGCTTGCATGCCCAAATAGAGTTATGGAATAGAGAGAGCGTGAGAAGGAGTGTAAGCGGTGTCTGTACTTGCAGCAGGAGCATTCCTGTCCCCAGGGAGCGAGAGCAATGGAAACCAAAGGTCCGTGTTGGAGCACGGGCAAACAGCAGAGTAGATGGCTTCCAGCTCAAATGGAAGTGTATGTGGGCAGTGCTAGGAAGCCCTAGTCTTTTTAAGGACACGCTTTCTATATGCTTAAGGCGGAATACAGGATTCTCTGTACTGGGTAGGAGCAGGAGCTAATAATTCACAGTTTCTTCTCACCACAGGTATCACCTTCACTTTGATGACAGTCCCACAGGGATCAGGCTCACAAGATTAAACAGTGCATTTCTCTTTCCTTCTTTTCCTTCTGTCATTGTTGTCCTTGTGCTCTCCTTAACAGAGTGACTGTCGTTTCTCTCAGCCTCTCTCGTGACTCCAGACGCATTGACCAGGGCTGGCTTGTCTGGATGCTGAGGAACACTCTTCCCCATCCTTAGGAGAGCACAGCAGGCGTGCACAGGGGGTTCGGGGAGGAGACTGCAGAGCATCACTGTAAACCACTATAATCTAATGCTAAGAACATAAGAAAGGCCGTATCACTTCAGGCCAAATGTCCTTCTAGTATCCTGTCTCTGTCTAAATTCAACAGCAGATGCCAAGGAGAGAGTGTAAGACTAGAATGAGTACTTTGCCAAAATATTCTTGCATCCTCAACTATTTTCAGCTGCAGGAATTCCTGAGCTTCAGCAGCGGCTTTGTAAAGAGAAGGGGGACCTGCCAGGCACATTGTAAATGAGTCCAGTTTGAGGCGTTTTGAAGACGGTTGAAGGTTGAAAGGAGCTTTTTATGAAAGACTGGCTCAGCTTGTCTTTGAAATTTTGGTTTAGTGCTTCTGGGATTTTGAACAGCAAACTCTTTAATAGATATCTGTTTAGCATTTAAAACTAAATACACACAAACATTAGTAGTTGTGTCTTGCTTTCGGGCACTCGCAAGTCTGTTCTGACTGCCAGCATTGTGGAGAGGCAGCTATTAACACGGAAATACTCAAATTTACAGTTGATTTTCTGGGCAAAATAGATACCTGTAGAACTCTAAAGCACACTCTGGTTACCTTAGGTAAACCTGCAAGCTATGTAACAATTACTAAATGCTAAGTTTAAAGAGTTCCTTTCCGTTACTGTCACAGGCTATTAAGAAATCTCTGAAGTGTTGGAGATATAAGAAGCCTGTTGAGGAGCTTGTCTAATTAATGGTATTATAGTGGGCAAAATAAATAGAAGAATCCATTTAAAGGGGGAGCGAAACTTCAGACAACATAAAAAATGCATGTGTATCATTAATATTTTAAATTGCTGCATAGAAGAAGATAAATATATTTGATACAGCCTATCTCCAAAAGGTTTAAATAGCAAATATATATACATTAAAATTCATTATGTATTGATTTGGCCACTTTCTCTTACAATATGTAGTACTTGCATGGAGACTGGTGTCTCTCAGGTTTTATTTGGACTCCTCTGTGAATAAAGTATGATGGAGTGTGAGAGGGGTAAAAGAACCAAACAGTTAGTATTCTTGTGCCTGTGTTTATAGATGACAAAATTCCCACTGCCCTGCAGCAGCTGCTAGATTCGGCCCTACGCTTCCAAAAATGTTGTAATAAAACTGCCTGTGGTTCCACAGTTTAACTTCACTGCCATATATTTGACTTCAGAATGGATTATTTTTTTCATTACCCCATCTACCCAGTCACTAAACCTGTAAAAGCCCAATCCAGACCCTGCTGAACCTTACGAAGCCTTGCTGTAGATTTCAATGACAGTCGGGTGAGGACCAGAGTGCCATGGGTTTCACTTCATAAAATCTCGATTTTGGGGCTTGCTTTCAGACATCACCCAAAGCCAGACAGGGGTAGAGATTTTTTCTTCTATGATCCTTAATTGCTATGCAGGAGAACATCATCACCGTTGTCACTGAGTCCTCTCGTCGCATCTCTAAATCAGCCCATTGTGCGAGTAGCTCAGCCCATCTGGCAATGGAAGTTGTTGCTGTCTGATGGCCATTCATTTTTATGTGAAAGGAGGTTTTGGGCTCTCTCCAATTCCTAACAAGCTCACCCCACCCCTATTGATTGTTGTCAGTACATATACTGAGGCCAGTACATATACTTGCCGGCCAGAGAACACCGTGTTCATCAGATTCTGCAAGTGTCATTGGAGGTGTCTAAGAAACTCATTTTGACCCTGAAACGCTGTGAAGTGAAACCAGATTTCTAGTCCATTTTGCTTTTTCAAGAAGATAGAGGTAAAGGAGAAGCTCATCATGCACGTTGTCTAGGATCTGTACATATTATCTGTAAATGCCATTACAGTATTCCTAAATAACAGTCACAGGTTTTTAAATTCCTAGATGGTTTGGAGCTCAGAAACTGGCCAGTGTGTCACCAGCTGATAAATGGGAGATGACACCTAAAAAATGGCCCTGTTTTGGAACTTGCTTCACCTTCTTGATTCCCATACTAGATTAGCACATCTCTTGGCTGCTGCAAAGTCCATCTTCCTCGCCAATGGACAGGGATTGCTTCTTTTAGCAGCTTTTAGCAGTTTCATGCTTCTCTGTGAAGCAGACTTGGGAGCTGTATGTGAAGAGGAACTTTAAAAGATAAATTGATTACCAGCAATGGAAGCATGACTTGAGGCTTCTGACTGTTAATTTTGCTTTAATGCTGTTAGTTTAATATTTTTTCTGCTTTACTCTGTGTTTTGACAGCTTATAGTCAGGACCCACTTTCATATGAGTGCATATTTTTTGGTCTGTTGATCTAAATGAACAGTTCTGAGAGCAGCAGCATGGAGAAAATAATGTTTCTACCAATTTCTCTCTTATTTTTGACATCCAAAAGGGTATAAATACTGGCTGACAGTTTCCCTGTGGTTGGGAATTTCTCTCATCTGTGTGCTTTCTCTGGTGTGTTCAAGAGTGGAGTTTAAGGAGTTTCAGTCTTGTTTCTGTGGGAGCACAAAAAAGATTTCTCTCCATCCACCCAGCCATCAATTCTCACAGCATTTACAGAGACTTACTGTCTTTGAGACTTTTATATTATTTTCTCAGTTTCTTCAAATTGGCCAACAGGCTAGAAGTTTATTGCTGAAGGTGATGAGGCAATGCATGCAGGTGCATAGGCAGTATGAACTCTTAAGCCTAACATTCTTTGAGAATACATCTAGTGAGCGGCATAGATGGATTGTATAATTTTCATAATATTAATGACAGCCAAAATCTGCCTTTTTTTTTCTTTTTTTCCTTTCCACACAGGAATGTGTGCACTTTCACTGCCCTCTGCTATAATGCTGTGGGCTGAAGGCTCTAGAAGGTCGGCATATAAAATCTTACTTATCAAAATGCGAAGCATTTTGCTGAGTGACCTTCCCAGTTCCACAGAGATGCCATCTATTCGTGCTAGTAGCAGTGGTAGTAGTAGCACTAGCCAAGTGGAGTGGTTTCTAAAATCGAACAGCAGTCAATTTATTTTCAGGTACCACTCCATTTGGGATTGCAATTAGGATAACTAGAGCTGCTCTCCAGCGCAGGAAACTGGGAAGGTCATGCTGCCAAATCCTTGGCATCTTGATGAAGGAGTGTAAACTACTGCTGCCGCTACTGCAAATCGAATGTGCCGAACCAGAATGAAGTCATTATGAAATCCTCCCAAATGATCATTAATATTCATGGATCAATTACAAATGTTTGAAGTTAATTTTCGTTTGAGGAAAGAACCCTGGTATTCCACTCTGGGTGCATATGAATCATAACACCCCTCGCCAGCGGAGGGCAAAGTGCGGTTGCTGGCTGCTCGGGCTGGCGGTGGGTGCAGCGGCGGGCTGCCAGGGGCCCAGCAGAGCGGGAGGCTCGGTGCGGCAGTCGGCAGCCTTTCCATCCCGCCTCCAGATCACCATGAAGCGGTCACCAGGGAGGCAGCCAAAACAGTTGCTGGGGGTTTGGGTGACCCCAGAGTCATGCCAGTCTGGCAGGCAGGTGCTTGTTTGTGCTGAAAGGGGGTTGCGGTGGCTGCTGCCCTGCCCTCTCTGCAGGGGCTGTCACCGATGGTGGCTCTTCTACACGTGTGACCCCAGCCAATGACACTGGCAGCAGCTGAGCTGCAGGGAGCTGAGGCCTTCTGACAAACAGCCCCCTCGCTTAGCTTCGTGAATACAGAGCGGAGAGGCTCGCTTTAATCAGCTGTGCTCAAAAAGAGCAGCCTGTCCCAAAGAGCTCAATTCTGCAGACTGCGCCATGACCATGCAAAGGCAGTGGGAGCTGGGGGCAGCAGCGCTGCAAGCAATGATGCTGAGCAGGGGGAGAGCATCCTACCCTTCACGCTGGTGGAAGGGTCCTGGAAATGCCCTCGATGGGTGTCTGGGTGTGCTCATGCCAGTATTACCCACCAGCGGGGCTGGTGTGAAGGTGGTTTCCAGGACGTGTCCTCAGCAGTTGGTCAGAGTATGTTTCCTCATGCTTCTTTCTTGCTATGTGTTTTCCCCCACTGCTGCCCTATAGGCTGCCCTATAGGTGCAGGCACTGGCCAGCCACTCTCCCCCTTCCCTTCCCGCACTCCCGCTGCGCTGCCAGCGTGCAGGCAGCGTGGAGGAGAGGCAGGCAGGCTCCTGAGCTGCCCCAGCTGCTATTCAGCAGCAGATACGACTGTTGCCTTCTCATATAAGGCAACCAAATGGCTTCATAAAGATAAGCTGAGCCAAACTTGTGGTTGCCCTAATGCTTCCAAGTAAGGGAGCCAAACAAGGAGGGGTATGCGGGGAGGGAAGGCTGTTTCCTTCCCTTTGTGAGTGTACCTTGGTAGAAGCTAACACAGAGCCTGGCCACATGCAGGGTCCTTAAATTATTTAAAATCTGGATCATTATTGGTTTCAACTGTGGGGAGGTTTTTTTCTCCTGTAAATCACAGTCTATTTACTGCTCAGGTTTTCTTAACCAGTGGCATTGCTGGTTTTAGAGAAGCTGGCTTTAGCTCCAACATAGAGTTGCTGAGCCTAATTAGCTCCCTGGATTAATTGAG
>Ga0181612_105437_pt1 | contig 22579 bp, 10 predicted proteins | sample HoacroProtozoa21_FD_119630 | JGI IMG/M metagenome (GOLD analysis project Ga0181612, IMG submission 119630) | Hoatzin crop microbial communities from Cojedes, Venezuel. Combined Assembly of Gp0051906, Gp0051904, Gp0051908
GCCTTGCCTGGGAGTGTGCCAGTTGGCAGAGGCTGAGAACCTCCCGGGTTTAACTCACAGTTAGACCCCATAAAGGACTGAAGGACAGTGTCCAAGGCCATGTCTTGGCTCCATGTCATTTACTAATATAAATGGTGCCTTAAGATTTAGATTAATATGATGTCTCAAATAGAGTGTAATGCAGTTGCTGTACGCTTAACTCATCCTGCTGAAAGGCAGAGATGATGGATTTTATCTAGAAAATCCCAAAATCTCAAGTAGCCCTCAAGTAGTCTTCTGTGATGTAGATTTGTGGCTGTAGCTCTGGCTCAAAGGATGCTGACACACTGCCTACATGTCTTCCGCTTTCCACCCAAAGTACTGCTCTCACCGGACCACCCCACATCACCTCGGAAATAAATGTAAACCATTTAGTCTGGATCCGGTGATTTTCCAGCCATTCATCCTGTCTCCCAGTCTTCAGATGAAGAAATTACACTACCATCTTTTTAACAACTCAGCTGTTGAATATTTTACTTTGACCACGCGGGTTCTATTTAGTCAGTTGAACTGTTTCCTTCCTTGGTTATATTAACAACAAAGTTTCTTTGTTGAAATGAAAAACAATCAAATTCCTCCTTTTCCCTGTGCTACTTCTCCCTGACACTCAACATTTTGCACTCCCTGAAGAAAAAGTAATTTTTTTTCTGAGAGTTCTTTGTAAATTTGGTGCCCCATATCAGGAATGAGACAAAGGAGCTGACAAAGTAATTCCCTGTGTACTCTGGATTAAAAGCATTTAAGGTGTTTCTTTGATAGTCAAAACAATATTTGGAGGGGGCTGAACAGCTGGAAGAGACCAGATTAATTAGAGAGTTATTTACTGTTCATTTTCTGACACCAAGCATTCTTTCTTTCTTTTTTTTTTTTTTTTGTTGGCCTTATAAGCCCTGGGGAAGAAATATTACAAATATCAGCTAAGGATTTAATGGAATATTAAATATTCCATTGAATATTTCAAACACCATTTGTAATCAGGTACTCTGACTTTCTTTCTTTCATGCAAATAGTCTTTGTTTGAAAACAGTATATTAACTGTCCCCTTTATATAGTTACTCTCTCCATTTTTTACTCCAGTTACTCCGGTTCTTGTACAGCATGGAAAACGCAGAGTGAAATTAATGGTTACAAATGCCAAACAGTTGCATTAGAAGAAAGAAAAGGATGGGGGAAAAGGGAAGGGCCATCGGAAATTCTCATTTCCAGCAGAACCCATTTACAGGAAATCTTCCTCGCTGGAATTATCAGTTATACAAAGTTCATGTCTAATTTTACAATGGCCTGATCTTCAGCAACATGAAAATTCCAAATGAAGCCAATTTAGCAAGCCTGAAAAAGGGTATGCCATCTAAAGAGGGGAAGCGACACCTGTCCATGTTCACCTTCTCTTTCTTGGAGATTGACCTGGGTACAGAACAGCATCTTCAGATGGTCTTAGAAGAGGGAGACTAAGACGTTAAAATGCTCCAAGTTTGGTCGTCTTTCCTTTTTTAAGATGGAGAAAAAATAATAGCTACTGTATAAGACTGGAAACTCAGCACTGCCATATAGGACTGTGCTCAGGGCAACGTGACCTTGTCTCTGCTTGCAGGTGAGACGTTCCATTCCTAACACAAGCAGGCACTGCCGATGCCTGCTGTCAGCAGCTGGCAAATGTCCTAGCATGGCTGAAAGACCGAGTCGTATACGCAATCGTGTAATAGAGACTGTCCTTCACAGTTCGCAATTAATGCAGTCACTGTGCATGCTCACACATTGTACTTGCCAAACTGCAACTGAAATCTCAGCCCTGTCTGTGAGAAACATGGCATATTTACAGATTTACAGATAGCATCTATCCTACGGATGGTTTAATAATAGTAAAATTAATGATGACAAAGATCACTCCTATACTGAGTGATATGCATTTTCATTTCTTTTGTAATCAGCCAAGTAAACTAAATTTTCAGGGAAAAAAAAAAAAAATAGGACTGATCCTACATGTAATCTGCAGGTAAAACAACATTGGGGGTTGTCTATAGTCCTGGTGTGTTTAACAGTTTTTAACAGAGTTTTCTTAATAAATCTAGATTCAAATTTAGCATTCACAATGGCTGAAAGTGAAAAGCAGAGACAATATATTGTAGTTAAATCACACTTTAGGTAACAAAGTATTAGCCATTTTTCAGTCTATGATACAAGTGAATTTTAAGCATCCCTCACAAAGTCTGTGTTTTTATTGAAAAAAAAAAAGAAAAAAGGTCTTTAGCCTAATTTATAAATATGCTTCTTACAGAGAAATTTATTATAGACAAAACACTGCCGTAGAAGGTTTTGGTTTTGTCTTTGTTTTTGTTTTCAAATGAAATACTATCTACAGACTAAGATTCCAACAGAAAGCACTGAGGTTATTGATTTTCCTGTCTACATGGAAGACTGAGAATACAATATGGACAGTCTGCATTATACAATTCATCACCTGTAAAGAGGTGGCTTCATAAAATTGTTTGTAAACAAACCAAACCATTTCTTTTTAAAATGATCCATTTAAGTAAAGTCAGAACTATTAAAAAAAATACATTTGCAACTTGCACTCCAGGATCTTTGGTCAGTATGGATTAAATGTCTTCTTTTGCACATGAGTAATGATGACATTATGCAGCATAGACTTCCCACCTAAGCCTCAGCAAACACTAAATACATAATTTTCAATTTGATACAAGGCTAACATGAATATGACTTTGACTAAAATTAATGACTTCAAATAGAAACCGAATATAGAAACAAGGAAATGGAGACACGTAATAGGCTAAGAATTCAAAGACTGCATATGGGCCTGACTCTGTTCCGAAAAAAAAAAACCAAAATAGATTTTTTTAAAATTAGGGGTTTTTTTCTCTATTTTTAGGAATAAGACCCATAAAAATGTTTGTGAAAACCTCAAGAGAAAATAATTAAAAGCTTATACTTGAGTGTTATTTTCCGTAACCACACCAGTACAAGATTGCAAAGTCAGTTTCTCATTCTTCTGTTAAAAGACATTCTACTCTGTATAGCACATTAAATTCTGTATAGGAAATTCTATCCTGTATAGTGCAAAATATTAAGGAATGTGACCGTGAGTTCCTGGAGACATGACAGAGCAGCTTTTAGCCCTAATCAGGATTTTGAATTGAGGTCACTTTCTAAGTAGAGACTGGGGTATTTTCTGTTTGTTTCTCACCAGACTTCACATTCCTTAAAAGAGGATCTTGCTTTGTGTCAAAACTGAAATATTTTTTGCAAAAGCCTATAAGAGATGGCCTTCTTAATTATACGTAGTAATTCTTACTCTTGATAAGATTTCTGAAACAGTGCTCCCCCATCTCAGGTACTGACGTTCTCTCTTAAAACATAACCCTTCCTTACAATGTCTGCAGCAATCTCTAATACTTTACATATAAGTTGCACAGGGTTTCTGCTTGTTAAGTGAAGTTTACAGTACACCTGCACTTATGTTTTTTCACTTTGCTATCCCTTTCCTTTTTTATGCCTCCTGAATACACAAACACATATTTCTTGTTATCTGAATGGACCTTAGCTTTGTTTCTTGAAATTTTCATTTCCTTCTTAACCTATCATCTGTTTATACTGCTGCACACACGTCTTGTGCTACCATCTGTTTCTTTCAGCTGTTCCCTTATTCTCTTGCCTACCACAGATTCCCATTCTGTAACTTCTCCCTTTGAGCTCCAATATAAAGTCTCCTACATATTTCTGTCTGCTTTTCCACCAGTGCGACAGTGAATCCTTTTATTCAAAGACATCCCATCCCATCTGAAACAATTCCATCTGCTAATGGTCTAATGCTCAGCTCATGCTCAACACCCATCTACCAGCTGGCCCAAGCAGCACTTAGAAACTAAGATTTCTACCAAGTTTCAGAGTCACTTAGTAATAGTTCATTCATTTTAAAAATATATTCAGTTGTGCTAGCTTAGTCACATTACTTCTTCTATGAAGTGGATAAACTCTGCAGTTTCTTCCCAGAAAGTTGCACTTTTATACCAATGTTGTAAAGTTAACTTTTGGAAAACTCTAAATTCAGTGAACACACAAATGTCAGTACTGTGACTATGTAACAGGCAATTTTATAGAAAAGCATCTCTTAATCTTCATAATCACAATAATTTTTTTCTTGTGTCCAGTTTTTCTTCTTTACCTGCAGAAACCAATTCTTAACTTTGAAATTTTCTCCACTCCTGTTTTTAAATAAATGGGATTTGTGATTCTCTCTTACATGGCTCTTATAGCAGAACAACTTGCATCTTCTTTGTCTACAGCTGCACTCGTTACAGTCAGTTCTTAATTACTTATGGCACTTCCTTCAATAAACATAGTAAGCGTACAAAAATTGTTTATGACTTCAATTCTATAGGCTTATGCAGAGAAAACAATATGATGTAAGACACAATTCCTGAATATCTTGTAATGGGTTAGGAGAATTCTTTATCCAAGAAGATGTCAAGAACAGTTAGATTTATTTATGAATTTTAAGGCAGAATTAACTGAAAATCTAGAAGAAAGATCTTTTGAGTGAAAGATCAAGACGTGATTTTTATTTCAAGGAAAGGAAGGTAAGACAGAGGTAAAACAGCGCTAAAGAGACAGACTTCAACAAAGTCAGTGGGCTAGATAGCTCAGTATTGTGGGAAGATAACCTACAGAATATAAGTTTACAAGAAAACTAGCAATTCATGAGGAGGAGTACATTAAACATAAAGAAGAAACTGCCTAATGTAATGTAAGATTAAAAACACTTAGAATAAAAAAACTGAAATTGAAGGTAACTGTAAAAAAGCAGCCGTTAGGGAAAAAAGAATCAGTGCAAAGCAAAAAACAAACATGGTTCAATAATACAACGCAGTTCCAAAAAGACAAGTTATATTCTAGGAAACATTTACTTAAGTGCTGCATGAAAAAAAAGGCACAAAAATACTCTGTTCTCTTGATAGCACTTAAGGTTCTCTAATTGTTCAAAAGCGAGTTTTAAGAAAGGTAGCGATAGCATGCCATTATACAATAGCGGTAATAACACAGAACTAAAAGAATTTGAGACACAACTTAGGAGCATTTGAAAGAAATTAGTTTGTTTAGTTGAAAAGACAAAACTTCAAAAGCAACGCTGGATGAAGGTGACACCATAAAAGTGGTTTCCTAAAATGTAAGAGGAAATTATGATAAGAATTATTTGTTGCCTGTAATGAATGTAAAATGAAAAGAAAAAACCCTCTGAGCTTATTTTGTCTTAAGGAAACTGAGGGAAACCTTTCTAAACAGGTAGGTGATGAAACAGAAAAATGTAAACACCTAAGGAAGCTGTGGAACTGGATACTTTAAAGAAGAGGTTACATAAACATCATCGGGCATGGCCTAGGTATTAAATTGCTCATTGCAGGAAGTCTCAGCCCTCCAATTCTTGACTTACAGAAGCAAACAATCAGCTCACACGGCATTTCACTGCAATCCCAAATTCATGAGAATGAACGCACAGTTAATACACGGGGAGACAGACAGGACGAACCTCTGATGTCTAACCTCAACCAGTTATGCCATATGCAGCATTTTGTTTGTATAAGTAAGTAAAAACCAGTCTGACTCTCTTGCTTTCATCCCAAAACAAACATAATGTGCTTTCTATATTAAGTGATATCCTATCCTTGTTGCCTTGATTAATCATTTTATGCCATCTGCAACTTCAATCTCTATGTGATACCCTGAATAAATCACTGTTAATATAGCGGTTTGAAATTGAAGATCAACAAAAATAGAAGTATCAAATAGCCCCCTCCATGCCAAATTTGAAGGAACCAAGCTGCTGCTTGAGTTTTATGCAACAGATACACATGATTCTAATATGAACAATAAGGTCACTTTTCAACAAAGCTATATTAAAACTTTTGTTAGCCTTCTGCAGTTCTCAATACCACCACTTGGATTCTTATCTTGCACGGTAGATAAAAACGCCACGTGGTAACCCAGACAGATTCATGCTCATAATGGAACAGCAGCCTAAAGAGAAACTTGCTACCAACACATCTACGTGTGTGTGGACACGTGCATGAAAAGGCTGTTCTGCATGCAGATCCTCCTAAAATAAACCCTCCTCTGCCCTGCTGCACTTTCTGCTGCACCTCCTAAGCCTGCAGCAGTCTTGCCCAACAAATGAGTGTACATAGGTAGAACAGCACAGGGGATGTGATGGTTTAATGGAAAAGTAGGTGAAAAAGGGAGAAGAAATATAATGGATATGACTTCCTTATTGAGGCCTTAAAGAAAAACCTTGGAGGTGATGTTATATAGCCTAAAGCTAAAGGGGTCAGCGAAAGACAGTGTGGGAAAGACTGTGGCAGACTGCTGTAATCCAGCAGCATCGTCAGGGCATGGACGCATGGCAGCAGTATGTCAGCTTAGGAGATGATTGCTGAAAGGACAACATGTAGACATTCTTGAAAAAGAGTATCCTAAAAATCACTGTACTCGGATTCCTAGTGGGGGAAAAGGGCTTCACACACCATCAGGTATCTAGTTCAAAATTCAGGTTTAGAGGGAAAAACATGTGCCTAACATCAAACTGTGAAAAAAAATGAAAAAAAACCCCATGTTATTGCATGGATTTACACATTTAGGACCTTAAATAGCTTAGCATTGAGCAACTTGGCTATTATTGAAGACTGCTGATACAGAATACTTAAATTCATTAGTATAGTGGCATTAATCTATGTTAGGAACCCAGAAGCCTGAACAGTGGATATGTTGCAAACCCTTCATTAATAAGTGGAGCTAAGAAAGAGGTAAAAAATAGATAATTCGCCTCAAGAACAAGACATTTCTTCAGTGAGCATGCTAATAACTCTTTTCTTACTTTGAAAGAAAAAAGGAAAGGATTGTGGAACCTGTAAGTACTGACCCAAGATTCACCCTGAATATTTTAGCTTTACCATTTGTACATGTCACAGTACATACAATAATCTAAAATCAACAGCTGGAAGATGACACACTCTTAAGACAGAAGTGATTAGGGAAGGAGCCGGGGAGTCAGTTTAACCAGCTAGCTGGAGATTTCTTCCACATGGGATTCCCCGTACCCCCACTCCAAGAAAATTCAGAGCACAGAGGGACTATCAGGAGGAATAAGAAATAGCTTAGCGTCTGGTTGTCTAAAGAACACAGAATGCTGATGTCGAGAAGACCAGAAAACAATCTAAAATCCAGAAAGCTTAAGAAAATGGCATAAATTTTATCTATCAAACTATGCCACATGCCATTCAGATAGAAACCAGAGTTTTTCTCAGTTCAACTGTTGATTTAATTAGTTTATGTTATATCCTGTGTCACAAATCTGTCACACACTCAGAAATTCAAGAACTGTTGGAGTACACTTTGACAGCTGGTAAGCTGTATTTGAAGCTGATATTAGTGTTGAGAAAGATGCTGTTTCTATTTTCAGCTCCATAAGTAACCCTAGAAAGTTACACTCATTCCGCCTGACACTGAGACTCCCATGGCTACCCCAAGTGGAAACATCATGGGCTTTTTCAATGGTCACTTGTAGTCAGGACTATCACTTTCAGCCTTGTCTAGAATGATTCATACACCGTTGCCTAGATTAACAAAGTTTTCTTTTTAGTTTTACTCACTTGTAGTTGTGCAATAATGGATTCATACCAATGAAGAAAATGGTTTCCTCCTTTGGTAATGACATTAGGAGGTATTTTTGTTCTAGAAGAAAGTTTTGCTAGCACTTTCTTATAGATAAGACATTTTATCATTCTCTTGACGTGATGAATGTGTCCCATTTGGAAGAAGTCACTGCCAGTGTAGGCTTCCCAGTGGAGTTACAACAAGCTGGAGCCTCCTCCAACAGGACCTCTACCAATAGAAGTTCTGTGTCTACCACATACAGACATTTTTAATGGAACTGGGTTGTTGGAAAACTTCTCCGAATATTTCCTCTCATAGATACTGTCAGAAAAATCTACACAAAATAGGGTTGTGTTAATCATTATGGATAATTCTGTGGGAATGAGACGTGAGACCCAACTTACAGTTCTCCTCCTTTCTGAGGGGTCAGATCAATCCTACCTGTGTGGAGCAGATCGATCCATCTGATCCCCACAAACCTCTATCATGCTAGGAAACGTCAAACAGCTGAAAGCGCATGAGGTATGTTTAAGGTCTTTTCCTACGCAACTGAGTTGAGCAATCCTTCAAAACACAGATTTCAGGGTGCACAATCTGCCCCAAAGGGCTGTAGTTAGTTCTCTATTTTTAACCTGAATTCAAAATTCTCAGGATGGAGAACACCTACTGGGCCTCCATTTCAATTAAATTTATATTGTTATCTTCAGTGAAGCCATCTGTAGTATGAGTGGAAATAAAATTAAAATTTACCACCCCCCTTCCTGAAATTTAGAGCGTGTGTGGTATTTCACACATTTAATATGAGTGCCCCAAATGTCATCGTACAGGTAAACATGCCAGTTTTCAAATATCAGGCACAGCATGTAGTTGCAATCTGTGACAACAAAATGTGGCTTGATAACAGGAAAAAGGTACGCAAAGTGAAACACAACTGTGATTTTCCACTTCAAACAGATGAAAACTAGGAATGTTTCTCCTCAAAATTGTGTTATACAAGTTTTATAATAACCCTCATATTGATACTGGAAATGATTGTAAAGACAGAAAATTATTTTGAACATATCTGTATGCTGTGTCAAAACAGATTAAGTCCCCTAATTTAACAGCACAATTTTCCAGCCCTTAGATGCTAGGCTGGTTTTTTTAGTAGTTTCCCATTGTTTATTATATTTTTTCACTTCTTAACTTGGAGGTGGCACTAAAGGCACTGCAAACAAGCGTATTAAGTCATGTCATCTGATGGGCCAAAACTTACTGAATCTTCTTTCATATCAAGGAATTACAAAGTAACTGACACGAAGTAGAAAATACTTCTCGAGTTGAAGCAATTTTACATCACGAAGATGAAAACAAGGATTTGAATGAATGGTCTTTTGTTTGAATGAGAAAAAAAAGTTTACAACACACTGTACCTAAGATGGGAAGTGACTGGCAGTGATATAAGATAATAAAGATTGACCTTCTATATACTGTATGCAAAACACAAAGAAAAATGTTCAAACAAATGCAGAGTAGACAAGAAAAAACATCAGCTGATACATATTTATATTCTGAAGTGCTACTATGGTAAAACCTCACATTGAATAGTCTCTCTGCAAATGATAATTATAAAATTGGTCTTATATTCAATAGGCTATTCATGAACTAAATTATACATTAACTGCAGTAAAGACAACAGAATCTAGATCCACATATCTTTAAATATCTGATAATTTAATATATGAAAGCAGCAGTCTAAGAAGGTAACACTATGTTTGTGACTATGACGTTACTTAATTAAAAGTATAGAATCATAGAATCGTTAAGGCTGGAAAAGACCTCTAAGAACATCAAGTCTATGTGTATTTTCCAAGTTAGAATGTGTCTGTCAGTTATGTTATCATGCTCTACTGGATTAAGATTAACATTAAGCTACACAGAGAGGGAAAAAGAGTGCTCACATGTCATCATTCTGGAATCAAGTGTAGTCTCACTAAGAAAAGCATGACCCCAAGCCTATATTATATTGGTCTTACTTTTAAAAATATTACAATCTTATGAAAGATTTTCAGAGGGGTTTCATTATTCTTCCTAAAAATGAATTTACTGGTTCAATCTCATTAGAAGTTTTTCAACCACCAGTTTCCCTTCAACACCACAAGGACTGTTATTGATTGAAAATTAAAAGGAAAAAACAAGTGGTTCTTCAAATTATACCTGCAAAGACATTTTTAGTATTTCTCATATTTCCAACCTCACCTTAGAGAAAACCAGTAAGGGATGGCATCTAGCAACCCAGTACTTTGTTAGACAAGTAACAAAAGTAAGTGCTTACTAAGATTTGAACTTGTAGATAGACAGAACTTTGCCTTTCATTGCATCGCATCTGCACTGCATTTAATTATATAAGAAAATACACTTAAATGATCAGAAATCCGTACAGTGACCATTATCACCATTCTACATTTGTCATATACAATAAAACCCCCAAACCCTCATTCACCAGAGGGAACAGGAAAGTGAGAGTGTATTGTATTATATATAACAGTATACATAAAACCTTTGGAAGTACAAATTTACATTATTAAAGGATGTAGTAAAATAACCATTTTAAATTAGTAAATAGTACATTTCATTTATTATACTTCACAGAATAATCGATTATCAGGCATGATGTGAGTAAGACCACAAATCTCAGCACTACAAATCTGTTTTATTATTTGGACTGGATATTTTACTGTACTTTCCTCCTAACATGGCAAATTAAATAGAAAATAATAAGAAACCAATCATACATCTTCCCCCTTATGCACGTATTTCCTTTAGTTGATGGCTTTTGTTGCAACTCAATAAAAGCCAGCAATCCAAATTTGAAGAGGCATCTCTGCATGTATTTTCAGAATACAGCCATATGTGCCACACGACGAGTTGCTATGATTCAGTTCTTCCTTCTAATTGTCAGTTTAAAAAGTATTTTCAGCTCAGACACTAAGATTAACTAAACCCCACCATATCATTCTATGTGAAACACTATTATAAAGCAGGCACAAAATTATTATTCAAGGTCACTGAGTGAATCACTGGTCAAGATGGAAATTGTGTCTTGCATTTCTAGTTCTCCTTCTGAAGGGATTAATTCAAATACACTAGGATTTCCAATTAAATACTTCCACTGCTTTATACATAAGCATCCACAACAACTGTTAAAGTGTCTTGTGAATTGTCATCTAACTCCTTGCTGCTTTTTTTAAAAAAACCCACAAAACTAAAACAAACCAAAACACAAAACCAAAACACCAAACAGGTATAGGCACATCCCCAAGCACTAGAAAGGTAAATTCTTAGTTGTAGTGTGATTCCAGATCATATTTAATTTTTATTTAGAAAGTAATTAATCTTATAAATATAATGATGTGCACTGAAATGTAGTAGGACACAATTTACAAACCTGTTTCATTTCACACACACATGCTCATGCATTTGTACGTCTGTAAGTATGCAAAAGCCAGACCAGAAGTTTGATAAAACATAAAAATTAAAAAAACAGTACAAGTAATAATCCAGTCCAATCTGACGAACATGACTCATCCAGTGATTCTCGTGCCAACCCCATAATTCTGGTTGAACCACAGATCAAATTTCGTCAATAGAAAGCCATCCCACCCCTAGCTAAGACATTCAAATGTATAATTAGCCTCACTGGGAAAAACATGGGCTTGTTCCAGCCCAAATCTATTCAGATTCAGATTCTAACCCTGAGATCTGTTTTTGCTTTTGCCTGATGAAGAAAAACACACAGAAAATTTTCGTAGTGAGGAGATATACATGCATCTCATATCATATAGCTATCTGTGTTTCTGCTTGATAATGCAAGGATTACAGTAATACAAGAAAAATGTCAATAAAAGGTTTAATTCTTACGGCTTACGGCATACTTCTGTACTGCTTGACCAATGAGTCACAAGGTGTAAAATATTAAATATATTTTATGGTCTTTTCAAAGAAATGTTACAGATTGAGAATCTTTAAGTGCCCTAAGGTTCAATACTAATACATTTTTAAAAAGTACTTTACATACAAACCAAAATGCTTTCACTTTCACTTTTAAACTTTCCTCTTTATGCTATTCTATTTTATGTAGTAAAATCTTTCATATATCACTTACTTTTTTGTCTTCATTATATTTATGGAAAATTTCCTGTGCTCTTTCTTCACCACCATCCGTAAACAACATAATAATCTTATTGCAGTTAGCTCTAGAGACACTGTGCTGTAGGAGATACAAACAGAAGCTTTTTTTAATAAAATAAGGAATAACAACTGTTATATTTAATGGCTTTCATACCAACATGATTACTATTTTAACATGGTAACAACAAAATTTTCCAAGTCTTTTGGGATTTAATTCAACACCCCTTTCTGAGTGAAAAATAAAATAAAATGAAATAGAACCAAAACAAAATCATTTTTCTGTTCCATGAGAGCTCAGTATGACTCATTTCAGATCTGGCCCAACACAGAGTAATGGGGATTTGGTGGTTCCTCTCACCTCCGCCAACACAAGGAAAGCTCTTAACTCCTACCCGTCACACCAACCCCACAGAGTTCCTCTACAGATGTTCTACATGACACTTGTACAGTGAGGGCCTCTGAACATTTTTACTCTTCTCTTTTCTATTTCTTACTTTTTTTCTTATCCTTACTGTCCTTGTGGAAATTTAAGAACAATGAACCTCCAATGAGTTACTGAATATTCATTTTTTTTCTGCTGGACTCTTACAGAAACTATCACGCTCACCAACCACTTAAATGAAAACTCTGATAATTTAAGCATCACACAGGTACATCTAAAAAACTCTACCTTATAAACTTAGAAATATTTTTGCATTTGCTATTTTTGTCACAATTCCTTAGAATAAGCTCCATCTTTCACTTCTTTAAGTCTTTCCTGTTGGGTTTTTTTTTTATTTTTTATTTTTTAATACACTGAAATGAATAGCTAACCTTTAGAAACGTATTTTAGGATCAGGCTTACATAACATATTGCAGCCAAGATATGGCTTCCTAGAGTATTAAGATCTCTCCATCACCTGCTTTTCTATTAGATTGCAACTCAGAGACGAAGAACTGAGCAAGTTCCATTATTTCTGTAGAGCAAGCCTGGGATACTGGAATAGAGAGAATCGAGAAGAAGCCCCTCTGCCTCTTCATTCAGCAGTCCAAATAACTAATAAGGCCACTGAGGACAAAGCAGTGTGTTGTGCAAAGGAATAAAAACATTGCTCCACAGCCAGAAAAAGAGAGATGAATATGAATTCTGGCTGCTTGTGAACAGAGCCAAAGGCTCCTCCTTTGGTATTCATTTTCTTTTCTTCTTCTCTGAAAGTTAAGAATCGGGTCTAAGCAAATCGCTCATGAATTTCACAGCCAGCGCTCCTTGCGCTCTGTGTTGCATGCAAACGGTCCTAGTCAGACACATCTCGGTACTGCTGAGTAGCTGGATGCGACAGAGCAAAAACCCTTAGAGATTCAGTAAAATAAATTCAACTTCCCCTTCCACAAGCCTGAATTTTACTGTGTGAATTTACTATACAGTCAGGAAAAGCAGCAGGAGGGTCATCCTTACAAAGCACCTCGTTTTCCCTTGCTTTCGCCTTTGTGACTAGATAGCAACTTTCACTTGGCTGCTCAGGCGAGACAACCTCGCTCCCTTTCATTATTTTTCATCCTACTCTCTGATTTGATTCCTTGTTCTTCTGTAATAAAGAGAATGAAACACCAAAGCCAGCCCTCAAACATCAGCCAAGAATCCTCAGTATTGCAGCTCCACAGTTCTACAATGTTCCCAGAAAACTAAAATATAAAAACTTCATTTGCAATTACTATATTAACAGATGAATAATTATTCCTCAGAGATTATTCGTATTGGTAGTTCAATATTCAATGAGTAACTACTTAGTTAATCATTTGAAAAAAAGAAACCCAAATATCTTCTTACATGTAACAACAAATAAAAAAAACTTGAAATCGATACATTTTCTCCAGTCTCATCAGCTCACTGTGTTTCATTTGGAATTAAATAATTTATGACCATTTTTTACTTGTGAAATATAACCTACAAGATACTGCTCTGGGCTGCAATCTTTTCGATATTAAAAATGTAATAACAGTAGACCCGGATACTTCATAAATAAAGAAACTCACCTACATTTAGAATGATTTAATATACAGGCCAAAATAAAATCAGAGGGAAACCAAAGAGATGACAGAGAAGGGGACCAAAGACTGCTCATATTATAAAACATTCCTATTGATTTTAAAATGAGCACTATTATGAGCAATGTGAACTTGAGCTAGTCTTTGTTTTAACTGACTACATCAGGATTTTCCTAGTGGCTTAGTTAGCATATGTTTATACAGTATCGGAAAAATACAGTGTTTTCTCTTTAGTACTTACAGAAGGACACTTACTTACATTACATTGTTTAGACACTACAGCCATGTCATGGAAAAAAATTCCAAGACTTCAGCCTCCAACCAGTATTGGAAATCTGAACATTAATAAGGTCAAATCAAAATTATATTTTCCCACATAAAAACTTCGCATCCTGATGAATGAACTTAGCACATGAGTCTCGCAAAGGATCAAGAGGAAGGCAGAACTGCCTTTACAACACATCTTTTATTCCCCCCATTTTCACAAAGATGGAGAGATACTGGCTCAGGGAGTGAACAGTAGTGATTTTGTACATCTCATGCAGTAACTTAATAATTTTTCTGAACAGTTTGCCTCAGCAGTCCAATGGATGGCTCTGCTTTCCCATTGCAGACCACAGCTGAAGAGGAACGTGTTATCTATACAGCAGCTTCCCCAGGACAAAAACTGGCTGCTTAGCTTAAACTACAGAAGAATACGAGTTGGAACTGAGTCTATGTATTCATTTTTAGCTCTTTCTTGCACTTGATAAAGGCCTTTTTTTGTTTGTTTGCTTCAAAGAAGGAAGCAAAACTGATCGATTTTATACTGTGCCTAAAATTGCTTTTGCTTTATACAAGTTTCACATCCCTAAAATGAACTTACTAAGTGGCAAGTCGGGATTATACCTCATGACATGACACTTTAGGAATGTATTTTTCATTATGAGTTTCACGCCACTGAGGAAGGAAAAGGCAAATCAAACCAAAAATCAACTACCCAAATAAAGAAGAGATGATTTCAAGAAAATTTTTTGACAAATCTTATTTATTTACGGCATGGGAGGAAATAAAGCTCTTGAATTGCTTAAGCTGCAGTATTATTATTTTCAAAGAAATAGCAAGTTAATATAGCAATAAATAATGGAAAAATACTGCATAAAATTGATGGAATTCAGATTATTGATAATCACTTGAATTAGTATGTTGAAAATAACAGGTGTCTATTTCCATCTAGCAACGCATCAGACTAAGTGTTTCATGGCATGAGTGAAATATTACTTTGATATTCAGGAAAATTGTTTGAAATAACTGTCATCCAGCAACACTACCCACAAAATTATTATGAAAGTTTGAGCTGTTAAATAATATTCCATTTCCATGGACCTTACAGCAATTGGACTGCTAGAATTCATAAATATACTACTGGAAACGGGTATCCAAAAGCATATTTTTATTATTTGTTTAAGCCTGTATTCTATCATCCTCTTATATGGCCTTGTCACCAGAGTCTAGTGCTGACTCCATCACCAGCCCTTTACTCTTCCTGTTAGATGGATTTGCCAATATCTGGAGAGGATGACTGTATTGCTGTAACCTAGTGAAGTCTCTTCATTTCCCTCGATATACATATCCGCAACATTCAGTCATCATTTACAGGCTTGCAGAGATTATGTCAAGCTAATCACACCTCTGTCTCCAGTTACGAGAGAGATGGTCCCACTATGAGACCGATCTCCAGTTATTTTTGTAAGCAATTTTTTTAGGCCTACAAACAAGTGCAGTTTGAAACTTTCCCTGTGTTCAGGTCTTCTTAATACTGCTGTACACAAAGCACATACCTAATGCTGCACCAAACATAATACATACTGTTAAACAAATATAAATGTTAACGAGGAACACATTTGGCCAAATTTCTTGTGTCTTCCTGATTCCCTCTGCATGAGATGGCAGCAGATGCAGGAAAAGGGGAAATGTCCTCCAGCCTGGAGGACATTGTGTCAATGTCCAATAACCTTTAAAATCCTCTTTGCAGTTTTATATAACCATCAGCAGAGGGCATCCAGTCATTTCCCCACCAAACCCCTCTGCTAATCTAAATAGCAATCTACTGAGAAAATACCCTTGAAAACGTTGTATTTTCTTTTCCTCCACCAAAATTGAACAAGGTTAGAAATTTTTCAACCAGCTCGAGCCCTAAGCTGCATATACAATGGCCTGGAAGCGCCCTGAAGTCCAGAATCTGGCAGATTAGGGGAAAAAAATTAAAGATTTGTACACTGAGAGACATCACTGATACATTACAAAAATAGCAATAAAAAGAATACACTTCGTATTTGTTAAGCTAGATCCTTACTTGCTGTAAACTGCTTTATTTACACTACAGTGTAGATCCAACACACAGTCTTTATGAAGGTGTAGAGTAGACTTTTTTTTTTTTAAACAACTACACAAATTATTTAAAAGTTACTTAAAAAATCCCAACATTTCTGGTAAATGGGGCAACATTACTACTCTGAAAACTAGTGCTTGTGGTGAAAATTAGAAAGTACAATGTAATTAAAACATGGAAACAATAAATTTAATTTTTGAGGAAATTATTCTTTTTTTACAAAAGGAAGAGAAAGGAATTAGAATACTCTCAGGTGCCTAATGTTCCTCTATTAACTAAGTCATTTGCTCCCCTCTGTCCTGCTCAAGCCATGGTCAGCTATTTATGACTCATAATAAACATGAAATTGTAGGTTAACTAAACATTGCTAGCAGATGCTGTGGTAAAATTGAAATAATAATGCGGTAACACAGAGACTTCCATTTTAAAATTACCTGCAAACCTACCACTACCACAGCTATGTGCCTGCGTGCTATGTGAGAATCACATGTTAAATGAAAAACTAGCTGAAGCAATGAAGCAAAAAAAAAGTAGAGCACATTGAAAACCAAATGTATTCCCAAATCTCAGCAACCTGCTGCGGGATCTGCAAAGAAAAAACAGATTGTTGGGATAAATTTACTTGCTAAATGAAGGTTAGCACTTCTACCACTTCGTCACACAGCGAAGGAAAGTGCAGTGGCCATCTGAGCATTCAAGTTCTCCTTTACTTTCCAGCAGGGAGAGGTGACCGTCATACTTACATTTAGCAGCTGTTCAAAAGCATAGCTAAAGCCTTTCTTGTAATCTGTGATTCCTTTAGCAGAGATTTTATAGACAGCTTCTTTCAGCTTCTTCTTGTTCCTCACGTTAGCTTGGACAAGATGATTAAAGCAACTGACGTTCTGGGCATTATTGTTAAACTGCAAAAAGGAATAGAAATAGTATTAAAGACAGTTAATTCTCTTCTCTAGGTACTGTATAGTAAAGGCTAATGTTTTCTTGACCCATAGGATAAAGCGTATCACACCTGGATTTTCATTTCCACTACACTGAGAATGTCCAGCAGTGTCTGGAGATTTCAAAAATTGGGCAATAAATATCATAAAAAGACGAGGACATTCTCTCTAGAGTGTGCCTCACACTTTTTTGCAACCCAAAATCTCTACTACAGTGGAAAAATTCCCACAAATTTTATTTCAGGCTCATATAATGAAATTGAACTGAGAAATGTAGAGTTAGGGAAATAGAAAACACGGTGAAATATTTATTTTACTTTTTTCAATCACTGCAAAATATTGGCTGAATTATCAGGTGACTTCCATATTGCACATATTAGTCTGATGTTTTACAGTGAAGATTGTAGGTTATAACTAATTAGTATATACACACCTTATAGAAAACCAAATACAGTCTTGGGACAAAGGAAGAACATGGCAATATAGCTGTAAATAGGAGGATATTGTTAATAATAATACAAATTTGTGTGTTGAGAACACATATATTTGTGCTTTCTTACCCACGTATCTGTAAAGACTACTCCCTGAAAAATTCATTTGTACAAGATTCTGACGTTGTTTAAAAATATACATAGAAAAATTTTTATGTGCAAAATGTTGTCTGCACAGGTAGAAATCAGTTTGTGATCTCCTTAAAATTTGTCTCTAATATACACACATATATGTGCAAGTACATCCATCTATCTATCTATCTATCTATCTATCTATCTATCTATCTATCTATCTATCTATCTATCTCCCAGAGGAGAGAGAGGGATGCAGAAATACGACTACTTTTTAGGTACCTCTGTATTTATCTATCTGAAGTCATAGATGAGGCTTCTCTTAAAAAATGCTGCAGCATGTACGATTCTAACTGTAGTCTTGAATGAGAGTGCGTATTACTGCACATAATCTGTGTTTAACTATTTGAATGAAAAACCTCTTTTAGTGACAACACAGTGGTTTTTATTCAAGATACTCTTGACTAATGCTACTAAAATGATTGTCTTGGCCATTTTTTAAACTGTTTTATCTATCCAGATTTCTTGTGTAAGCTTTTTTTTCCACTGGAAAAGAAGATGTCCAAAAAGCTCTGTAAAACTCTATCTCAGTAAAGGCACTAAAATCCAGACCTCCTAATTTACATTTCAGCTGAAAAAATATTATTATGCCTCTTCCTGATTAAGGATCTTCAGTGAAAGTAAATGTAAATGTAATTTTATGCTGTCAACCTGGTGCAAAGCCTTAAAATAACTTAAAAGTCAGGCTTAAGTCTCAATACTGCTAATTAGGTCAGTAGTACTGTACAGAAGATAGGTAAATAAAGTCACAGATATCAGCGACTGCTCAGATTACTTATATGTCTAAAATTAATCACTAAGTACCAGGCACAAAGTACTGCAAGCTAACTGCTATCAGCAGCAAACATCAACTTGCACTGTAATTGTAGGACGCTTACAACAAACGGAATTTAAAAGGATGAAGGAATTGATATTAGCAAACCATTTTTAACAATGCATAACAACTAAGTTCAAGTTAATAGGATGCCTAAGAGGTACATGGCCTTTTCCACATCCTGGAATCAGGTATGTGCAGATGCATGCTATGTGCTCTTAGGAGCGACCAAAATATGAACTACCAGTACTTATTATCGAACATCCACTTCAGTCAATGAGCCTTCAGGTATCGAATTAGTAGGAGCAAAGGCAGGACAACAAATATCATACAGCTTATGGCAGAGATGACTGACAGAGAAAGGCATGATCCTCAGCAGAATGTTTGGCCTAATTTTTTCCAAACCCTTCTTGAAAATTGCTGCACAGTTGCGACTGTGGGGGTTTAGGCTGTAAGTGAACAAATCCAGGCAATGGTTATTACACTGACTGATACGCTGGATTCTTACTTATGGCTCAACCTGTAATTTCTTGCAGAGAGGACGTGCCGAAGTGCCCCGTGAACTACATAAATTTGCCTGCCTCATCTTCTAATTATCATTGTACCACAAGCCACTCCTTTACGAAGAAAACCCACTACTTTGATTTTGAGCATGAAGTACTTCACAACTAACCTAATACCTTGCCATCTTCATTTTGTATTGGTTTTTCCAGGGAGCTTAATTTTCTCATTCCTCGTGACTTAAATATTGTGTTTTGGTGAGACACCAACACTCTTTTATGGTACAGCTGCTGTTCCTGAGGACTGCATTTGTTAAAAAATTGTACTGCTTCTTGCTAGGCAGGGATATACACTATGATAATACCCACATACGATCTTGACATATCTTTCTAATTATTAAGGATAGTTATTATTCTGTCACAATTTTATAGCTCTGCTCCCCAGGAGATTAAAATCTGTGGGAGCAAGTTATTCTCAAATGACTTCATGCAAAGTTTTCTGTCCCCTTTTCTGTCATATGCAGTTCCCAATGTGTCACAGGGCGAAAACTGTTTCCAAAAACATGCAAAAGCACGAACAAGTACTTAAATTTTGAAAAATGTAATGCTGTATTTGACCAAGCAGTTTACAAAACAGTCATTTGTATATAATAATATAAAGTTGCTTATTTATTTTTGAAATATTCTATTTATCAGGGCTTTAATTTCTGAAGTTCCACAACTGTAAAAATATTATCACGTATTTAAATTATTTACAGTAATGAAAATATTAAAACAGGATGAGATAATGAAGATGAAAAATATTTTCTAGTTTTCCTGGTGTCACAATGCAAACTTCACCCTTAAAATAAATGAACACATGGAATTTCATTACATGTAACCAAATTTTCAGCTTGAATAATCCTTTAATGTATGCCATATTTCCAAGACAATAATAATTTTGGTAGGACCAATCCTCTGCTGTGATTAAAATGTAAGACTCCCAGTTGGACCCTAACATTTCCATTGTGTGATTTTAAAGCCATTATCTTTTATAAAAGTTCTTTCCCCAGCCTCAAACAAATTGTGGTCATTCATTTTTCCATTTCCCCTCAATATCATGTGGTGATTTTTTATTCACTGTACTTAAGCAGCATGTTTTGCTGCTTAAGCAAAACCATGAAATGATTACACAACTGTAATCGATTCACTTTGATGCAAAGCACTGACACACTCGATGATATTTCTTAGAGCAGTTTCTTACAGAAGTAACCAATTAATCACCCTATGATTATTAGGTACATTAAGCACGTGGGAATGAAAACAGTATTGTGCTGTGGAATTATTTCAGCTTGCCTTGACCTAATTTTATAGACATGATAGGAAAATAAGTGATGTAAATTAATTTTAAAAAGAAAAGGTCTGAAAACTCTAACTGTGAGATGGGATGAGAGTACAGAACTTGTACTGAGCAAGTAAACACCAGCACTATCTGGTAGGTAGCTCTGTTCTGCAAAAGCCAATTTCATCTGAAAAAGTAGAGTGAAAACACAGTTCTGCTTCATCAGTGACATTATATGCAAATTATTTAGTGAGCTAATACAAAAGTAACCATAAGCTCAGTCTTACGGCCAGTGCATGCCTTGTCTTGGGCTATAGCAAACAGCGGTTCAGGTGTTCCAGTGAACATTTAGTAACAAATGAAAATTTCTCCCTGAAATGCCACTAACGTTAAGCTGCAAATCTAAATTGCTTGCTAGCACTCCTGCAAATGTAGAAGGATAATTATTTCTATGAAGGTCAGGTATCTAGCATATGGATTGGTAATTATGGATACAAAAATGACATTTTAAAAATTGACAGGAATACTTGCTCAAACTGTTTAAGCCATTAACAAGTAAACTGTACTGTACCATACTTACACATGATGTAGACTGAACAAAGGCTCAAGGTCAAAACATCTGCATCTACAGACTGACAAATGCTGATGTAAAATGAAGGAGAGAAATAACACATTTGTAGATTGGAGAGTTACATCAACCAAAGTCTCCAAATGCTGTAAGTTAATTAAGAAAATACATGAGCCAGCCGTTTTGCAATGCATCGCTCAACGTCAGTGTTAATGTCAGTCAGCAAAGCAGATGAGAAGGGATAGGTAAAGGAATCAGTAGATGGAACAACAGTCTTCCAGAATGAACATATTGCTGTTTGTTAGGAGGTGCAGGCAAGTCTGAAGGTTGAAAAGTGACTGATAAAAATGTCCAAAGGGGGCAACAAAACTCAGGGCTACATTTACTGTGAACTCCGGTAAAATACTGAGGTAACTGAAGGATTTCAAATGCAAAAGCGTGAAGATTGCCCTCAACACTGGCCTGTCCTACCTGCTACACAATACTAAAATAAATATGTTCTTTAACCGGTTGACCATGTGACAAATACCAGGACTATTCATGACTTTGAATTGGCCAAACTGAGCCAGTTTTCAGTTACAGTCACCTGAAATATAATATCAATAGTGGCATTAATAATCTTTCACACATTAAGACATCAAAAGCCAAAATACCTGCAATAAGCCTATGACAACTACTGGTCATATTACCTGTCTCCTAAGAACCATTCAATTGTGAAAATCTAAAGCCACCCTATACAGTATGTCACCACCAGTGATAGCTTCTACTTTTTCAACTATATAAAAATCTTATTCCTTATCTAAGCTGAAATGAGATGGGTGTGCAGCAAAACACTTGGAAATCATAGAAAACAGGATAACCTTAGCTTTTTATTTTAAAGTATCATGAAGCATTAATATAATTGAATTTGTCTTGTAATTATTTAGTAAGGTATAGGACCTAGATGTATTTTTCACTAGATTTTCTCACTACTCAATTTATTTATGTCGTTTTGCAGTTCCCGCCTTTGGGATGTCCCAGAACAATCCTCAGGTCTGAGGAAATAAAGACCTCCTACTCACAGGTTTGGTCAGGAAAACTCAGGCCTGTTACTGGGGCACCAAGAGTGTTAGAGAACTCCACCTAGTTGACTTCAAACAACCAGTATAATGTTTGGCCAAATATGGGGCAACTCAATAACTTGAAAGATAAGTGAATTGATTCATCTCAACATAAAACTCTGAAGAAAGGGGTTTGAGTTTAATGCTGCTTGAACCTTGTCATTCTGGAGAAGGTCAGAAACAGAAATGCTAATCTGACAGTCTTACAAGGACTTTGTGTTTATTCTCCTATTCAGAGAAGGATCAACTTGCAAAATCAATGGAAAATTATACAGAATCGTAGTGAAATATCTAAATGCTGGAGACTCTTCCCCTCCTTTGGGTAGTTCCATAGAGTTGTGGGCTCCTCCAGACACACGCACCTCTGCAATCCATAGTGCCTCCAGAGTTAAACTGATGGACAAGAAAAGAGCTTGTCCTTCTGAAACCCTCCTCTGATTCCAGAATA
>Ga0181612_181484_pt1 | contig 22577 bp, 9 predicted proteins | sample HoacroProtozoa21_FD_119630 | JGI IMG/M metagenome (GOLD analysis project Ga0181612, IMG submission 119630) | Hoatzin crop microbial communities from Cojedes, Venezuel. Combined Assembly of Gp0051906, Gp0051904, Gp0051908
AAAAGAGCAGAGATGCCAGAGGTGGTTTCTGCATGTTAGCGCACCTTGCCTGTGCTTGATGCTGGTTGGTAACAGTGGATCTGGGACGTGGTTAGGCACAAATAACAGCTCAGTGAAAGCCCGAGGATCTCACCCGGAGTCTGACGCCTGCTGCAGCAGCCTGTTAGTACTGTACCAGGGTCTCTTCTTGAGGCATGCATGCTTGCTCGTGTGGATATCTGTTTTGAAAATGCTTATAAAAATTATTTCCATCAGCTGTGTTTTGAAATTATTTCCATGAAAATATAAACTATGTCTTACTGCTTTCATTTCTGACATGGCAGAATGTCTCTTGTTTGGAGTGTAATAGATCAAAAAAGTGGATTAATTCCATCCTTATAAGAAAATGAAGTTATATATGAATATGTAAATATAAACATATATAAACCACTACATGTATACACTTCTATGTAAATTATATGTAACATGAATAATAATTAAATATAGGTGGGGAGGTGGGTGGGGTTTTGTTTGAGACAACACCTGTTTTCTCAAGTTTTAGGGTGACTGAAGTGGCTCTTCTGAAAACTTTCCTAGCCTCCTTCAGTAAATGAAAACATGCTGAAGAAATTACTTTTTTTTTTTTTCTGCTGCTGAAAAAAGTATAGGTGGTATTAGATTTCTGAACATTGAGGTCTTCTGTAGATACTTCGGTAACATCTATTTTCTCTTAATGAGGATTTTGTGATCAGTCAAAAACGTGATGACTTACTGTCAAGTGGCATTAATTAGAAAAAAACCCGCACCATGTCATTTTAAATGCATTTATCAGAAATGGAGACTTACAGTCTCTAAACTGTGTTTTTTATGCTCCTAATGATTCTTGTGTGTTTCAATGCAGTTTGTCTATCCCTTTTGCCCTCTATCCTTCAGTTTGCAAATCTAAATATATGATTATCTACATACAGAGTATTGCAGTTCGAAATGTTTGAAACACGTTTGAATGCTTTTAAAAGCCTCAGGTATTAACTTGAGGAACTTGCTTTCTTTGTCTTCTGGTTCCTGGACACTTAGACTATGCTTTAGTGCTGCTTTTGAACTCTCCTTCAAGTCTGGAAATGATCTTAAAATGAGAGTTAAGATGTTCATGCATGGAAAAAACCATCACTGTGGAACTTCAACGAAATGCATAAGTTACTGACATAAATCAGTTACCTGTTCGCAACATTATCTGTAAAAACCTTTCAAATGAGTTTTGAATAAAAGTGCACGAGCACAAAATACTAATGTAGATGTGGCTTTTGCAGCAGTCAGGAATACAAAATTGATGACTGGGACTCATTATAAAAAAATGGGACAGCACCATACTAACAAATGTATTAAAACTTCAAAATTTTATTAGCCCTCTTTTAAAGCAGTTCGTGTACTTTCTGTCACATAACAAAGTTACGGTCCAAAAATTTTTTAATCTACATCTCTAAATGTCTGGGTTTAACTTTCCCTTCCTTTTTTTTAACCAATGTGACCAGGAGGTACCTTGAAGTGGAAATAAAAATATTGAAAAAGGAAGACTTAACAGTACAAGGTAGATCCTTGGAGACTGAAGTAATACCATTAGCGGACAAGCTGAAATAAAAACGCAGCTCCAATTTAGGCATGCAGCCTGGTGAAGTCCATTTACATTATAAAATATTTGTCAGAAGTACATATTTTTTTAAATAGTAAAAAAACCCCACTGGAAACGAAAGCAAAAAGGTCTAGATTTTTTAGGTCACCCAAGAGTAAGGTTAGGGAAAAAAAAAGGAATAACTCAGGTTTGGTGCCTAAATCTAAACTAACTCCTTTTACATTTCCTCTCTACAGAAAAGCTGCTATTTCTGTAGCTTTTACGTGGAGGAACAGTGGCCAGTTTATTAACATCGTGTGTGTGTGTTCGCTGAAGGACATGTCCTGCCCTGGTACCTCTGAGGGGACAGATGCTCAAGGCCAGGCACAGGTGACACATTTTGAGGGTATTGCAGGCTGCAGTGGTGATGGGAACCAGACTGCGCTCTGAGCAGGACAGTGACAAGATCACCAAAGCAACGCAAAGGCCTTGCAGCTCAATGCTTTTCTTCGGTGCAGGCTGTCTTTTCACATGTACTTTTCATGAGCTATGCATTGACCTTCAGATTTGATATACACTGAGATGTGGGGGAGATAGATAGACTTTTATCTCTTTAACCTGCCTTATGTCTTTCCTTCAGTATCTAAGTCCTCCTTCTCTGATCACTAGCAAGAATGATGAAACCCCCTTATTGGCTTTGTAGGTTCTGAGAACCAGACTTTTAAAAGCACTTTCTGAAGTAGGACATAGATAAATTCATGTTTATACGTACAGTACAAATTGTACTGTGGGAAAGAAAAAAGCCCCATAAGCTGGAATTTTTAGTGCTAGGGTGCGAATGCAACTAGGCTTTAGATACACCAGTGGTTGCCAAACCTTGTGTATCCTGATAATGTAAACAACTGGAGCTGAGAACTTCAGGGGAAAAATGTTTCTGTGTGAATTCTATCACCTATATTCAGCTAAGCCTGGGTAAGACAGAGACCACGACAGGCCAAGTAACAGACTTGCTAGCACAGACTTGCTAGCTCTAGCATTATGTGGAAATTGCTAAATATATATTCAACTGAAAGATAAAATGCTCTCTTTTTAATAAGGAAGCCTCCTTTCTTCATGTCCTACAGGTCATCAGCAGTTCTTAGGCAATATTAACTTTCTCCTGATTCTGTGACTCAGTGAATGAGCAGTCTGAAGGTCTCCTTTTGTTTTCGGAGCTGCTCAGAGCTTGTGTTATCAGCACTGAACACACCTGAGCAAATGGGGCTTGGTGAGATGTGTGATTGATAGGCAGAACTTTCCAGGAATCCAATGGCCCTACTGTTGCCCTCTGTGTTCGTCCTTGGTGACACAATAGTGACAAAGACAGATAGACAATGATTAATGACTCATCTCCCCCAGCCCGCCCTCCCTCTGAAGTCCCCCATTGTCTCCGGTCCAGCATATTTTCGCACAGCGGAGAGAGGAGGGGTGAGAGAGGAAGAGATGACTTCACATATGAATGAGACATTTTCCCTTTCTGATGCTCAGAAATCAAACCCTTCTCGGTAGCTGCAGCTCCACACACTATTAACTGGACTCCCAAGAACCGTGGCTGGAACTGGGAGTCTCTGAGCTAGAAGCTGTCTCTTCTGCCCTAAAGGCTTTACAGTTCATTACTGGAAACTACACAAGGAGGAGAATTTAACTCTTTGGTTTTGCCAGTTTGATGAGAAAGCTGGCAACTCATCTTGTTCTTTTTTTTTTTCATGCTTTTTTAGTAACAGGAGGACCTCTGGCATTGGCAACAACTTGCTGTGAGTGTGGTGGGTAGACCTCAGGTAGGGCTCCGGGCTAGGAGTGAACACATGCTGGTGACATGAAACAGATCAGGGAAGGCAACTGTGGAAGGGTTTTCTGGAAAGAAGTGGAAGCTTTCTTCCTCAGCTTGAGGAGGACCACAAGCAGTGAGCAAGATAAATAAATTGATAAGGCCAAGGACTTTCTTTTTAAGATGCTTTCTATGCTACGTAAGTATAAGTAAGAGCAGATTTCTTTTTAATCAAAAATCTGTTTCAGTTAGCTGTTTCTTCTGTTTTGAGACTGCCTTTTCCATCCCAGACACTTAAGTATGAACAGCCAGTTCATACAACATTCTTTGATTCTTCAGCACTTAAACTGAAATGGATATGTCTCTTCATGCTGTCATTATTCAGCAATATGTCACCATGAAGAGACATTTTTGCCTTAGGTGAAAGAATGGAGTACACTGAAAAGCCGTCTATTAGCCTGTCATCATCCATAACTTTTGATGCTTATTGCTCACTCACATGCTTTATTCAGACCCACGAAGCATATGTGTTTTTCTGATTTCTGCGGTAACATTAGTTCTTTTAATGAAGTTCAGACCTGCAGCTCTACCGCTTTTTCAAATTTGTTGATACACTTTCAGAACCGTGATGGCTTCATGCCTTTAACCTAGCCTGATTACAAGAAATCAAAGAAATAGACTTTAAATTCCTCAGAAAGTTACATCAAGCATATGGAAGAGAAATAATTGCAGAGAGCTGTTAATGATCCACTACTCCATTCAGCTCTAACCATGGGTGTGCTCAGATTTTCCCTGTGTGGGACACTACTTCGACCAAAGCTGTGTAAGGAAGTGATATGGAGAGTGGAAACATTCATAGACTAGGGAAAGAAAATAAAAAGCATTTGTTAATATACTGGCACACTCAGGAGACTCAAACTTAATCTCTTAAATTGTAGGTAAGAATAAATAAACAGCATTCCTGTAGGTAATTATCCATTACTTATTTCAAAACTGGGCAATATAGTACTTAATTACTTCTAAGGCAGGGCGAACTTACTTCTTTGGTGTTTTAACATGTATTTATTATTATAGGCCCCTGTAATCACTGTAAGTGACACAAATGTCCTGACTAGACGATGTTTGAATTAAGCTCCATGACATGCCTGCAAAAGCCCGTCAAACCTAAAGGTGCAGGTAATTACCAGCTATAGTTTAACATTTGGTTTTCATGTTGAGCAACACTGCACAGCAAGAAAAGGTGGAAAGAACAACAGTGATCAAATAGCGTGGTGATGAGAGACACTGTTCAAATGACTGTCCCAGAAAGATTATGCCCCATGGGGCAGGGGCCTGCACTCTGGGTCCATCCAGATCAACACTTCTAGCATGAAGAAATTCCAGGTTTTAGTTTAGTATCACCAAGCCCATTGGGAAGAAGTGTGGGGAAAACATCCATAGGTATAATTTTCAGGTTGTGTTAACAGTCTTCAAGGTAGTGCACGTGTACTTAAAATAATATTTTGTTATATCTGTGTGGCAGTTCTCCATCTTCTATGACTGGGATAGTTTGGCTGGGAGTCTGGACCACTTGAGCATACCACGTCCATAACTTCTGGTAAGAGGTGTGACTGACAGTAAAAGTAGCTCACCAGTTTTGTTTATGAAAATATTTAAAATATTATCAGCAGTAGGAAGACATCAAGCAGAATGACTACATCACCAGCAAATACTGGAAAAGATAAACACTTGACCAGGCTTTTTTTACACTCTTTTGTCATAAAAAGGAAATGGTGACATTATTTCTGAGTTTTTCTTGTTCAAAGTAGCTTCTCTGAATTCCTGTGAAGCAGTTCATGACCTCTTTGGGGTCTGAGAATGGCAGGTTGAAAACTACTGCTCTGTAGCAAAGTCATCTGGATCTCAAAGCACTTTACCTCCTGAGAGAAAAGCAAATTCATATTTTTGCAATAGTGGATGAGGAAGTTCCCTTCCCCACATGTCAGGTGTAGAGGAGTGCAAAAAAGCTTTTGCAAGGGAGCTCTGCTGAGCTGCAATAAACTGTACAAATCCTCTGCTGCTTGTGAGGACAAAGAGAGCTCAGTAGATAAACTTTTTAGATGTTACCTAAGTAGTTTAATAAACAGAACATTCTTCAATTGTTTTGACAATTTTACTGAAAACTAGTAGGAAATGTGAGGCAGTAGGAGCAAATGTGTATCTAGGTGTCTTTGAATGTGAATTTTATTGTATCTAAAAATACATTGAGTGTATATTTTACATTATTTTTCTAATACAAATTTTGAATTTTGATATTATTCCTTCTACAGCAATGCTTTTGTCCATCTGTGAGTCAGAGGCTCCTTGCTATCACAGACCTTGATTTGATATAAAAAATCTCAAGTGACAAAACTATGAAGATGTACGTAGACACAAGAAATCTGGAAACACACTATGGTAGTTCAAGATAAGTACTTTATGAAGAAGCGGAATCTGTAGAGGCAGCAAATGTAACAGGAAGTTTGGCTGGGGCTTTTTTCTTCTTGAGAGCCATGGTCATCCCAAGCAGTATGAAGGCGCTGAGCTACTGGTGTCACTGAGCTGTGGAGGAGGGGGAAGAGAAAGAACAGACTAAGGAGACCTTATCCTGAGTCAATAGCTCTGTTGGTTATTGTGACCTGTCTCAGTGGGTGTGAACTCTTTTTTTCCCCTTTTTTTTTTTTATTTGGTCACATTAATGTTAGTCATGAACCTAACTGTTAGTTAGTTAAGCACCTAACAGTTATTTTTTAATCCATGTGGAGTACTGTTTTCTGTCTAGCTTCTGGTCTAGATACTTGCCCCTCCCATCTGTTACATCAAGAAGATTCTACCTATTCACCAGGGACTTCTAAGTTGTTGTGTCAAAATTTTAGCTCAGGAAAGGAAGAAAAGAGTATGTGAATGAAGCTGAACAGCGTTGGTCATGCTTTTTGGTTATGAAAGAACTCCCTTGTCAGAAATGACAATTTTATGGAAAATTAGTGATATTGACTGTTTGGTATTGCTCGTCCCACAAGCCCCACCTCAATAGCCCCCAGAGGGATTCAGCAACAGAGGAAAAGGATACCTCCCACAAGCAGGAACAAGAATCCCCTCATTGCCTGGGTTATACACCTTTACAGAAACAGGTTGGTGTTTGCATCACTACTAATACCAATCTAGCATTTCATTATGAAGGGTAAAACTGTAAGATTGTCCTAAATCCAAGTAAAAAATAATATCACTACCTTCCCACCTTTTTCTGCATTATATTACTCCTCTATACAGCCCTGTCCTTGTGTCTTAGCTTCTGGTGAAGTCCATAGTGTTAGAGAAACATGTTTATTCCATGGACACTGAGATGAAAGATGGATTCCTTGAGAATGTCTTTCAGTTTAATTTCTGGCAATAGTTTCTACATATAAAAATTTTGGTTCCTAATGCTATGAAAAAGTTTCAGGGAAATTATTCAGTTTGCTTTTCAACTTTATGAACTCCATTATTTCTTCTGCAGTATGCTAATTCTGTAAAAAATTAGTTGTGGGCAATCCTGTATGGTGACTGGACACTTGATCTTGAATTTTGTCATACTGTGAATTATGTTACAAATGTTTTTTTATTTTTCTATATGGTAGATCAGAAATGCCTGACTAAAATATATTCCATTACTATTTTCACTGTTCTCATTAAAGAAAATTGAACATGATAGCCCTGCACATTTAACTTGTCTCCTCTGCTTACATAAAATGGCTCAATTTAATTCAAGATCTGACGGGCAAATGAAAGGCAACTTAGCTTTATGCAAAGTACAAGTTTTACTTTTTAGTTTCTATTCTATTACCCAACAGTATGTTTAAAGATTATTAAAGAGTTGCTAGTCATTACAAATAAAGAAACCAGCATTGCTCTCAAAGGTATCTATTATGGAATAGATAACCAGTAGGGTAAAAAAAAAATGTTATCTGCAAGTGAAATCAAAAGCATAAAGCAACCTCGCATATAAAAATTTAGGTCAGTTAGCGATTTTGTTGGGCTCCATGAAGTATCATATTTTTGGTAATGATGACAAAAAGAAAAACTAATGCAAGTTTATGTTAAGTGCTCTCTGGAACTGCTGAATTGCTTTTCCTCTCTCAAAAACATAAGCCTAAGACCTTCTACCTGCATAAAATTTTGAAACAATCAATCATGGAAACAGCATCTGATTGCAGAAAACATTATTTCAAAATCAATTTGTCATGCTCCTATATGGATTTAGTGCCTTCCTTGTTTTGACATTTATCATTTGCTAAATGCAGGAACACTACTGTAATTTCTCTGTGTTGTTACATATTAGAAGACTGTAAAGCAAAAAGTTTCTTTGTTTTTGAATTTGTCCTGGATATGGAATTATTTGGTAATTATTTGGTCACTTTTTTTTTTTTTCCTGATACATTTCTTTTGTGGTGCCTTAGAAAATATGCTGTCTGATTGCCATCTGAAAATCATTTGTGACGCCCAGTTCCCATCACAGAAATTCCTTGGGAATGGCTTTGACAACGTGATTGGCTTTTAAGACCTGCTTGCTGAGAAGAAATATACTGATGCTCCTTCTAATGTTAAGTTTCACGGAAGAGAGGATTGGATTTTGATGCAGTGTTCTGTGCAGTTACTACACTTAAAGGCTTGTTGGTTTATGACCCTTTTTGAAAGTACTTATTTGTGGGAAATTGCTTTGTAACGCAAACGTATACAGTGAACTGGATACAAATTGCTTTGAAGGAGACATGTAGCATTGTCATATATGGAAGTGATGGGACAGTGGTCATAATATTCCCTGAAAATCTCAGCTTTTATTTACTAATTCAGAATGGAGATTTACTGTAGGACTTTGAAATGATGAAAAATACCAATGTTGAATACTGTGTCTGTTTTGTACAGCTTAAGCTTTTAAAATTTTTATAGCATGAGTATCTAATTCTAGGAACTGATATGTTCAGATTTTCTTTTTCTTCAAAGGTGCGTGGACATTATCTGGTTCAACAGCTTTTGGTATAAATTCAGAGATGCACCCTTCTGTCAAGAAAGTTGTTTAATGCCTGTGAACTATATTGCAATGCCTATGAATTATATTGATCCAGTTACTAACCTTCCTCCCCCTCAACCATGGGGAGTGTCTGGCACTATTTCAAGCAGTGATAATGATCTACATCACTCACCTACAATCTGGGGCCATGTTCTTGTGGAGGGTTTGATAAAGAATATTTAGATTTGGCATGGAAGTAACCCAAATCTTCAAGCAATTTTGTTCACAACTGTCTGCTTTTTTGATACAAGTTTGAGTGTTGAGAAAGCCTTTGTTCTTTTTGCTGTTTATTGCAATTTAGAAATACCTCATATAAACACTCTTTTTTCTAGGTACGCTGTCAGGAATTTTGCACAATCACTATGTGCTGCTAGAACTTTTAAAGGCCTCTCTCTGTAGAGAGGTGAGACAACTGGTGACCAAAAAGACTGAGAAACATTTCCATCTCCTAAGCTATGCTTTTCCTTCTTCCCCGACTCGGTCCAGTAACACACAGGCTTTCAGGATGCCTTCCAGCTAACACAAGGGAGAGGTTCTGATGGAGCATATGCTTAGAAAATTAATAAGGATGGCTTTAGGTTTGACTTTAGGTAACTTTTACTTAGCTGCCTGGATGAATCAGCTAAATTTCCTAGTGAACTGAAACTCCAAGCAATCTGTTTTGGACTCCATCCCAGACCTATTCAGCCATCAACTTAATTGCTAGTGCATCTTCATTTATGTACCTCTATTGATTTTAATCACAGATGATTTATACAACACCATAAGCAGGTAACAAGCCAAACCAATGGCACTTCACTTGAGATGAAGATACCCATAAAGTGTCTTAATTTGTTCAAAATCTGATCATATATACAAGGCATTTCTTGCTGTGGTTGTGTGTTTAAAGTTTGTACTTATGGCTTCTCAGCTAAACATTTGACCTCTTTCCCACTGCAAGTTTACAGACTGTTTCTCCATGTTTTAAAAGTGAAGTACATTTCCATTTGACTCCAAGCTACCTCATGGCCTGTTCCCAGAGCTCCTTGATATTTGTTTTTTGTTCTAGCTCTTTGTTATTGAAACACTTATTCCTGAATGTGCGTAGAAAACTTTTGGCCTGAATTTAGATGCAGTGCAAGAAGGACCTTTACATAGTTGTGAACGATGAGCCATCATTGGCTTAATTCATGAACACAGAGAGAAATTAAGTAGTTTCAGAGTAAGATTCATTTCACCTCTTTAGATCTTTACTTCAGGCTGAAAGAAATCCTAGACAATGATTTTGCCTGGAAAAGCGTTTATTTGTTCCTGAGATCTCTCTGTAACAGAATTAAGACAGAGTATGCTCTTAGAAGTCCACAGCTGCTACTTCTTCGACTCTGCTACCCAAATGTCCTGGAGCAGGGTTAGATCTCAACTCAAATGTCTGTAGCATATGTCAGTAGCACTCTTGAAACAGCTATTTAAAAGAGATTTAAACAAATGCCTGCAATGGTTCTTATGCCTGAATGTTAACATAACTAACACTGCAGTCAAAACAAGGGAGATTAACATTGCGCAGATGAGCTGCCTGTCCTATAGGTGTCTAAGCAGTCCATTAACATAACACTTTGTGTTTTGTGACTTTATTGCAAAGTACTACATGATCTAAAAGAAAAGTGCAAATGAGAAAAATCATCCTTGTTAAATGGATCCCATCTTATTTTAATTTTCCACTTCAAATCATTATTAATATGTATTATTCACACCTTTTCATTTCTCTGGCTATATTAAAGTAGAAGACATGCTTTGTGCAGACTGTCCAAGACACAGAAACAGACTATTGTTATTCATGTTTTTCAGTTGTCCTGCACTTTGGGCAATAATAGTATAACATAAGGGACTCACAGTTATCAAGAGCAAAGTAAGTTAAAAATTTTAGGAAGCTATTTGCAGAAAGGATGCAATAATTTCTTTCTGCGGTTACCACATGTGTCTTGTCAGACTGCTTATCCTGGGCAGTGGGAGGAGGAAATGATGGATTCAGGTGGGAAGCATCTCAGGAAAGGAAGGTCTCCATCTATATTTAAGCTAGAGATTTGTGCCTCAGGTTCTGGTGTTTTATCTGCAACTGCGTTGGCTACAGTGTACAAAAAGGAGATCTGGGATGAATTTGGGGATAACTTGCTCCCAACAAAGATCTTTGTGATAGAACTTATTTGGGATAGAGTTTATAACTTTAACTTAGCTTGTATAAAAGTTAATAAGATCTTAAATATGAAGTAATTTTTGAAATCAAGAAGTCTATGAGCTATAATTTTTTGGAGAAGAAAAAGACCAGCATCACTTTGTCTGCAGCTGCTCTCTAGTTCTGAAGGCTAGTACATGCCACAGCCCAACACCCAGGGAATGATAAAGCTTAAACAAAAGAACTGATAAGACTCACATGAATTAGCTCTAGACTGCCTTATTTCGTGTGAAATGTACATATATCTATGATGCATTCAGACTGTTTAAGACTACAGAAGCTACCTGCACAGAACAAAGCTTATTCAAAGCTCATTAGGGCACTGTTTTTCACAGAAGCACAATTATGCTATTTCTCCAATAAACTGCGAAAGAGTGTGAACAAACATTTGTTTGACAGTGTTGAAGAAGGATGAGAAGCTATCAAAAAAATTCTATAGGACCACTGAAAATGCTGGAAACATTGAAAAATCAGCCTGAACATATTAGTATCTTTTAGATCTGCTGCTTAATTATGACACTCCAGAACTGCGTATAATATCAAATATCATAGTGAATCTATAGTAGAAGTAGAAATACATTACAGTAAAGGTAGAAAACCAGAAGCATTAGAAAAATATAAAACATGCAAACTCTCAGTTCCTAATCTACATTACAAATTGAATTATAGAAACTGAAATTCCCCCGAACTCTCTATTAGCTCATTGAAGGTCATCTTATGGAATAGCTATATTAAACTGAAAATCATTATCATAAATCTTTGTTGTCAAAATGGTCATACAACCCGCTATGAAAATCAGATAAATTACATTAAAATGTATTGTTTAAAGAATGTATTATCTCCTTAGGTTTGAAAAAGTGATAGGCTGCTTTTATCTCTGATGCAAAAGTATCATCTTCAAGAGACATAAATGTGGCTAAAAAGTCACAAAAAAGAGTTTTTTTAGGACGTCTTTTGAAGGAATCTTTTAGAAGGAAGGGAGGAATCTTTTAGAAAGTAAGGTTTCAAGGCAAACTGGAATAAGGTGTTTCAGAAAAAGAAATGCAGATAATGATATTCTCCCATATGATGCTGTTCTTCTGTTCACTTGTTTATTACTGCAGTGCTGCTTTTGGCTTCTCCAGTAATTTCTTGTGCTGTTCTATGTACTATGTTCTATATATAGTTCTTGTCCTGCAATGGTAAATGTGTTATTGAAAGTACTCAAAATATTTCAAGTGACAATTAATTGTAGAAGTCACCCTCACTTTCTGAAGCTCTGACTTTTAGTGCTAGAAGATGAATACAACCAGTTCTTATATCCCAGCTGAGGACATTGTAAATGTAGCTGAAAGAATAGCACATTCTTAATCTAAATGAACACCTTTTAATTTAAGCACTTGAGATTTTGTGATCCCCCCTCCACTGCTTTCCAGATCTTTCCAGATTTACTTTGAAGCAGTTTTTCAATTTTCTTAACTTATATTGGTCTAAGCTCCCTTTTATCCCCCGGAAAGAAAAAGATTACCCATTGCATGATATGAATCACCACATGCTTCTCTGGATTGACTGAAGAGAGTGCAGGTTGCTAGCCTTTGATTAGATTTCAAACTCTTTCTCTAAACAGGATAAATTTTCATCTGAGGATATACTTAACACTTTTTTAGAGTTAACTGATAGGCGTTAAACCAAGTGACTCCTTCCTTATTTTTTTTAAGCTGTGGGATAAATTTTCAAAGAAAAAGAAAAAAGAAGGAAACCAGTCTCTTCCTACTTACATGATAATTAAATTGTGCATTGAATAAAATAGGAAATCTATGTTACTGTTTTCCCAAGCACTCAGTGGCTCAATGAAACCCAACTCAATGGCTTAATGAAACCAATAAGGCTTTATGTGAGCTCTTGAGCACGTAACTCATCTGATCACAGCTGAAATCCCTATACTATCAGCTTGACCTCATTATTTTGGAAAGCACTGAGATTTCTCAGTCATTCTTGATGCTTTATAACATTAACACTAATATTTTTTGATGAGAAACAGCTTGTGAAATACTTATTTTTATTTGCCTGCTGATGTGTTACTGTTTAAAATTGCACTATACAACTAATTATAGCCTTAAATGTGGTACTAACTAATTTTAAGCAGAATATTATTAAAGACACCGCATTTCATCTTTTAACTTTGCACCTAGCCTATTAATCAAGGAACAATAGAGCTAGAGTCTGACTATTGTAACACTGCTATTTTTAGAGCATGTCTAGCTCTGGTGTCCTCTGTGGGTGTTTGTACAGCATGTAATAAAACGAGATCCTGGGCTGCTTTTAGGACTTAAGTGCAATGCAAATAGATACACACAGGCTGTCTGTACAGCTAGTGTTAAGACTGCTTCTCTTCCACTAGTCAAAAGAAATTAGTCCAAGACTTGCAGAGAAAACCCGCTCCAACAGTCTCTATCTGTGTATTTACACCACACTCCTTGCCACGGCAGTGGAGTGCTTTAATAAAAGTCGTGTGCACAGTGAAAGGAGAATATACTCATTAGTGTCTAATGTATTGTTCAAGGTTATACACAGGATATGGAAGTTTAATGAGAACTTAATGGGACTTCTACTACTACTGATTAAGTGTATCTATCATTCTGAGGATGTGGGTAAAACTGCTTAACACTGTAAATTTAAGGAAAAATGAATGACCAGTGTGTCACTCCCTTCTGCCATTAATCACCTTCATTAGCTGCATTCCAGTGACAAGATTCTGACCCATTACTAATGCCATACTGGAATGACCACTACCAGTGGTCTGCTGATTTAAACAGCAATTAATCACATTAACTACCATGACTGTTTTTGTTCTTTCTATCATATATGTCTTATAGATTAAGCTGGCTGTGACAAAAGCGACAGTCCAGTATTATATTGGAAATTTATCATCCATGGTGTCTTGCTGAAATCCTGGTTCCAGAGTGGGAGAGGCAGAGCTGCTGAGATGACAACTGGTGGGGAAAGCAATACATGGCTTCTTTGTTTTAGAGGGTCTTGGGGAGGTGGTTACCCCAGGCAGGAGCTCTGCATCTGTAGGAGCTTAGCTACTACATCCCAAAATGATGATTTATTAAATCCTGATTTATTTAGTCTCTTTTTAATATCTAACTGTTATCTTTTGGCTCAGGGGGCACCCAGGAAGGCATGACCATTTATCCCTTCTTTTATGATGGACTTTGTGAAGGTAGGAATGGTATTTTTGATCTGCTTTGTGTCAAGCAAATTTCTTCCAGTGTCTTGTCAACATTTTTCTTTGTCATGGGGCACCCTACCTCTAGTAATGAAAACAATACATTTGTGTTTCAGAGATTGGGGTGGAAGAACTAAGTCCAGATCACCAGATGTTCCAAACACAGAGAGAGTTATTTCTTCTGTGTCCAATAGCAAAACAGACAATATCTGGCAGTTGCCTTTGCAAGTCATCATGTTGTAACATCAAGTTATTTTATATGTTACTTTACTTATAAAGGGAAAAGAATTTCTACATGTTTTTGAAGGCACTGGAGAGCTCATGTTCCCCTAACTGAGGTTGTTTTGGAGGCCACTGATGTTTTTAGCATAACCTCGAAAAATCCTCAGATATAACAAAAACAACAAGTCTCCCTGGGGTGCCCTGCATCCTGCTGTTTCCCCAAGAACACTGCTACTATGCTGGGACTTGCAATGTGCTTCCTCTGGTGGAGGATGAGCTGCTGACTTGTGCATGCCCTGCAGAAAAGTTCTCCCGGAGGACACCTGACCTTGCTCTGGTCCTTTTATCCTTTGTTGAGATTTTGACCGTAACCATCAAATGGTCTTTTTGCTTTTGCTTCTTTTCTAACTTGCAAGAGCCTGGGTTTTTTTTTTTGGTTATTCTTTTTTTTTTTTTTAATTTGAGAGGGTAATATGTAGAGGGAAAAAAACTCTAAATGTACCCACGACACATGAATGTAGAGAAGCATTCTAACTGTAGTTAATGAGGTTAATATGTTTTAAACTAAATCATGAGTACAATGGCACTGTAAATACTGTTCAAGGAAAAAAAAAAAGAAAGGAAGATGTAACCCAGCCTGTTCTTGTTCAAAATGTAGTTTTAGGATTGCTGTTGCTCTGATCTATGATGTCTTGTTCAGTCTTACAGATTTAAGTGTGGTAAGTTTTGTTTACAGAGGAAGAGACTACTTGAATATTGAATCTGAAAGATGTTTCATGTTTAATTGTAGTTCATTCATTCATAGCTCATATTTGATTTTTTTATTCACTTGCTGAAGGCAGTTACATAATTCTTCCTAGCTTAGGGCTTTCTTTGAATTAAATTAGTAAACTATATAATTATATATAATTGACGTAGATTTGTATGAAACACGGTTTGTCTACTGGAAGTTTTATGAATCCTTGTGACTGTTAGCTTAAGGCGGATTAATTAATCATAATCTGCATCCTTAACAGTAACTACAGAAAAATAAATGATAAGATCATTATATTACATTATTAACATTTATTTTTTGTTGTTGTCTTGCTGATTTCACTTGACTCCAGTATTTGGTTTGGACCAGGGGCCAGTCTTGTATAACAAGTCCTTTGAGTGATACCTTGCAGTTATTTTCCTTTTCACTGACACAGAAGCATCACTGAACAAACAACCTTTAATAGGCAACGTTGAGACTATGTGTCCTAAAAGCTGGCCTACCTTGAAAGTATTTATAGGTTGTTAGCCTTAGCTCAAGCATTTTAGGGCAATTATTTCTGTGGAGTGTGGAGCAACGTACATAGTTACAGCTACCCAAGTGCTCTCTTTTTAAAGAGGTTTTCCAGTTACTGCTAATTATCTCAAATGATAGCTATGTGAACTTATATTTATACTTTATATTCTGTCTTACCTGAAAGATGTTTTTGAAGTTTGATCAAATTCCTTCAGGCACTTTCAGGGGTGAACTTGATAAGGCAATTAATGCCTCTCAAAGTATATGGGAATATATGTATACTTTCTGCTTCGTTGTGGCTTTTGGAAAAGTTCTAGAGTTAGTTCTACAATTAAAGTCTAGAAGGCTATAAAACTTTCAAATTGCAGGGAGAGTTTATGGTCACATAACTGCACTTTTATGTTCAGATTTTGTGTCTTTAAGGAAGAGAAGTCATCTTTAGTTTTGGATCACATGTTATCTGTTGGGTTTTGTCTGCTTCTCTGCTCATTTTCTGCATCCTCATAATTTGATCTAATATGTTTAGATTTCATCAGTTTTCATATGCAGCCTGGAGGACATGCTCATTTCAAAGCTAATCATGTGGCTGCATTAACTTTCCCTTTCACCAGCTGCTCCAGGCAACCCTGACCACTTGGGCATGGAGGATTTGAGCATTACATGCTATGGAAATGGCACCTGTCATCTAAAACCCTTTGCCTTCAGGACCAATTCTGCCTTCTCAGGAACCCTGGTAGGCTAAGTGTCTCATTCTCTAGAGCCTCAGCCTCACGAGCACTTTGCAGTAGTGGTTCTTATTGAGTGGTCTTTTCCCATGCTTTTAAGCAATTAAAAAAAACCTTATGCGTTTTCTTTTTCCTGTTTTTTTTTTGAGTGGTTGCAATTTTCTCTCTTACACGTGACCTCTGAGTCTTGGAGCTTGTGCTCTTTGCTCCAGCCTCTACCTGCAGAAGCGAAACAGGATTCCTCTGCCAGTAAAGCACATGTCTCCTTCCTCCTTTTGTGCCCAAACTACCTGCTTTTGGGCTTCTTGACCTACCCCTCAAGCTTTTAAATAGATATACACACATCACAAGTTGATCCACAGCAAATCTAGCTGGTCTTGTTTTAGAGATGTGGACACCTCCAGCTGTAATTTAATCTTGCCGCAGCAGTAGCCAACTGACTCCTGAACAAATGGCAGCTACATTTGTCATGCTTGAAAGTACCCTTCCTCTTGATGCACAGCACGCTCACCAGAGCTCTCAGAAGCACAAGGTGCAGTTTGGATGCAGCTGTCACAGTGTGATTTGCTCCAGGCTTTTTGTCTCAAGCTTTACTTCTCTGTTGATGCATCCATAACCTCTGTGGTTTCACAGACCCAGCTGTAATGCCTGACTTCTTTCTCTTGCTCCTGGAGAAAATGCTGCTACCTGAAGTGTCCTACCTAAGGGCAAAGTTAGCTGACTTACATTATCATTCTTCTATTAGTGGACTGTATTAAGTTGTTTTCTTATAACGGAGTATCACCCAGGTTTAGTAATTCTATACCATTGCCACCTCAGGAGATAGCTGAAATGTGCTCAGTGATACAAAAATTTTCTGAATGTCAGCTCTTTGGAATATAGATGGGCTTCCTGTGCTGCCACAGTCATAAAGGCTTTTTGAAATTACTAGTATTTTCTTGTCAATCAAGAGAGGGGCAAAATATCCAGGGCATAGAAGAGCTGAATATCCATCTGGCAAAGCCCAGCTTCCACCATGGATGCTAGAGGGAACATAGAATAGCTGTGTTTCCAACTTTGGTGCATCACTCAGGAGTCTGCAGTTGGATGGAGTGATTCCAAGCCACAGGCTGCTGAAATAAGACGTCTGTTTAAAAGCTCGAGTCTGCTGGCTACTAAAACAGACTTCAAAGTTGGATATGTAAAATTGGATGGATAGACCTTGACATCATTTGATTAAAACATATTTATTTTAACACATTAATTTTTAGATGAGTCTGTTAGAGTCGCCTATGTGTAATGCTTGGGGCTTAATGCCCTTTACGGCTTTAAAAAGGTTTAATAGATTGCATTAGGCTTCCATTAGCAGTACCGGAGAAAAAAGGAAGATGCACATGCAGAAAGGCAATGATTTGTTTTGTTGTTCAGTATGTACCGTAGAGGATCAAAGTGTTTCTATACTCTGCCCATAAAATCAGATGGCCGTTATCATACAGATTCACCCTGATGTTCTTTAGTTGTCATAGATATGGGTTCAGAATTCAAATTTAATAATTTTCTAAGATAATTTTCATAAGCTCATTTGTAAAACAGAGCAACTGTTTTACAAGTTTACAAGTCCCCTTCAGCACTTGTCTTAAATGAAGCTCAGTGGTGTTCACATATGCTCTTCAGAAGTTTGAATGTATGCTTTGCTTACTTTTGCTCTCTGTATTTTACTACTTAGTCGTGCATAGCAGGAGACCTGTAAATGTTTCTTGATGTACCTGAAGGGGAAGAATGGGGTATATACTACACATTAAGTGGTTTCCACAAAAATTTTTTTACAAAATTTTATTTCACATGACTTATAGTATATTTGCATGAAAATGAACACCAAAATTTAATTAAATCATTCTGACAGCTAATTTCCAGGAAATAAAGACAATGAAGATAAACTTGAGTTCTAAACCATACCTGCAGAGATGGGTTCTTTTTCTGTCACGGTCTTCTGTATCCATAACCTGAGAAAACTGTACATGCAAATCTGTCCTGTTGCCACAGGATCAGTTTTTGACCATGGTGGAAGGCCAAGAGTTTGGACCCTTTGAAGCCAATTTAGGTTACAGTTTACTTTATTATTGGAAAGTACAGTGCTGTTGGGACTGGCAGAGACTTGCATGGAAAACACACAACTTTCCATACACAGAACACTAGAGATTTGGGAAAATTTCTTAATTATATCTTACCCAACCTTTATGCTGTCCTTAAGGCTTTCATTACAATTTCTGATATGTTTTCAATGGCTCTCTTTCCTACCTGAATATAAAAGTAGTGTTTGAACTAAACCTGCAGTTTGCCAGACTGTGTTAGTGCGTAACATTGCTAACTGCTTGCTTGATGTTGAAGAAATTACAGACTTCTGATTTTTATTTTATTCCCTAGAGATGATTGCAGCATTCATCTTAATATCTAATGGGTACAGAAGAGTGTTCCAGTAGACAGCAGGACATCAATTACAGATGTGAAGCATGCTCGCAGGCATATGGGTCTTACATTAGCAGCCTATTCAAAGAATTAAGTAGTGAGGAGCCAAGACAGTCCAGATGTTTCAAATTTCTATCAGTGGTCACTGCAGCATGAAATCTCATGTGAGTTTCACTTCTTGGAATCATTCAAGGTGAGTTATAGAACAAATCTCATAAATTATTATTATCAGGACAGGATTAATTAGTGATTAGCAAGAATATTGAAGGATTAATTAACTCAAAATGTTCTTGCAGAGTAACAAACAGTCTAAGCTTTTAATATGTGAAAAAAAGGTCTTGACTTTTATGCAAGTGGTCATCCTGCTTCTTCAGTGACCTAATTGGGTTTTTCAGTTCTCACCGGAGGAACAGAATCATTAAAGTGGAGTAGAATTCTTGGACAAGAAATGTGCCTTAAGCATTTTACTCTCAAATTTTTAGCTATATTTTGCCTAAGGGCAGCTGTTAAAACTGAAGTTCAGAGTCCCGAGTAAATCAACTACAATTTTTTCTTTCTGCTTTGAAAAAAAATTAGGAGTACATCGAGTTCTTAATTCTCTAGATCTAATTCAGAATTTCTAGCACTTCTATGAAAAACACTTTTCAAGGTCTGTGGAAGTATTTGAATATAATAAATTAACATCCCTCTTCCCCAACAACAATGAAAAAATAATTTTCTTGGCTGGGAGCATAGTTTTTTTCTTCTCTCTTATGTTGGATGAAAAGCATAATGGCGAATAATGGCTATAGATGTTTAGCGAAGGTTAACTCTTTTGCCGTAAATAGTGTCTGTAAACATTCCAAGGCTAGTCACTGAAATACAGAATATTATGTCAAATTAATTAAAATGGAAGTTGAGAGTTTAAACTGCAGATTTTGAGGATCTTTTTTTTTTTAAATTTATCTCTATCGCAACATAAGTTTCAGAACAACGAAGCCTGAAAGTTCCAGTAGAAGGTGTGGTTGGTTCATGACCCATGAAAAAAAAAGAAAATAAAGTACCAGAAAATCAAGAGGGATTGCTTTTAACATCTTTTGCTGTTCGCACCTGTAGGAGTAACAGAACAAAAGAAAGACATGGTGCCGTGGTTGATTTTTCTTGTTACAATAAACACATACCAGAATTGCAAGACTAGTACATATTGCAAAAAATATAAACACTGTAATCATTACAGAAACCTTTGAAGCTTTTAACATATGCTTATAATAAACATCTATTTTTAGAGCCTATGATGAACAACCCTTGCAATGTTTCTTTGAATTAAGTATTAGCTGTGATACTCTTCCCTCTTCTCCTTGCCTTTACAGAAATGGGAGATGAAGAGAATATGAGGTACTCAGATGTAAGTTGTTTTAACATGTGTCCCACAACAGAGGTGAATCTGTGCTGAAATTCAGTCTTTCACAGTAATTCACAAGCTGTATATGCAATATCAATAGAAATAGCTCTCCTGTACTCAAACCTAGATATTATTTGAAAAGCTAACAGAAGTTTCCCCCTTGTACACAGAACATTTTGAGTTTTCTGGATGAACTAAAAGCAAGAAGCTAATTCAAACAGCAAAGGAATGAGAAGACTGAAATACATCTCTGGTTTTCTAGACTTAACAGAAGTCTAAATTCTTTGCAGGGGGTTGAATAAAAAGATTCCATTTTTTGTTTTCAGGGTTTTGTTACTTTCTAAAATTATATCAGTTTAAAGCCATTTTTCTTTAACTATTTTCTGAGCTCAATATTAACATACAAATGCCTCAGACAGCCTATAAGTCTATAGTTTAAGGAAAAAAAAAAGCCCAGAAGAAAAAAACATTCCATGCACAGCAAGATTGCAGTTCTGCAAGGATTTACATCCTTACAAAAGAAAGAGGGGTACTCTCACAACTGCTTGCAAATTCGAGGCCTGTATGAGGAACAAACAGCTACCTGAAATGTAGATTTGAAAGTAAATCCATTTCGAAGTCTTGAATTCTATTGTCTTTGATTCTATGAAATAGTACTTTGGTCGGCATAGTCCTGATTAAATAAACAACAGCTAAAATGAATCATATTAAGTATTATGAAAACATTTTCTAATAATTATTTTTGTTCCAGTAGTTGATTAAAGAGGTCTGTAATAACTTTTTTCTCAGGGTCTTCATGTTTTTACTAGCAGCATATTTGGCAGTACATGTCTTTTCTGGTGAGATTTATCACAATTGTAATATCTGAATTCAGATATGTTAAAATGCCACAAGATGAAAGTAAGCCTGTGCTCCTGAAGAGTTATGCTTAACAACAGATTTGTTACTAGTCAGTTTAGATAGTTGGAATATTCCTTCCTAGTTTTTTTTTTCACCTGAATTTTTTTCATTAATTGAATCTTCTACTTAAAAACAAACTTGTTTTGCATTAACTGCGTGTTGTAAAGATGGTGACTGAAGTCTACGTGATTGATCAATTTATGAAAAGCAAAAAAGAAAAAAAAAGAAGAAAAAAGCCAAGCAAATTTTTTTATTACTCAGTATTTAAGTTGTGGGGTGTCTGCATTTCTACAGAAACGTTAAATCATAGAATCATTGAACAGTCTGGGTTGAAAGGGACCTCGAAAGATCATCTGGTCCAATCCTTAATTATTGTTATTTTCAATATACTACCAAATAGGAATTGTAATTAGAAATGCATATTTTTTAAACATTTTCCTTTGAATTGGGTTTTGTATGAAGTAATCTGTCTACTTTGCTACTAGCAAAGAAGTATATGAAATCAGAAAATTACATGAAAATTATTAAATATATGCACCAGTCTTGGACAGAGCTTCAGCTATGAAATATATAGTTAAAATGCACAGGACAAAAAGACTTTACACTAGCTTTGCAAAATGATTCTTCAGAGCTGGTGAACATTGAATGTCTGTTTGATGAAGGACTGTTGTCACTTGGTTTCACCATCCTTCTTGGTGACAGTGACAGCAGCTCCTCTCCAGAAAGCAGGCCTCTAGCCTTTGCTCTGAAGGGGACTGAGAACACTGTGTGAGCGTTTCTCACTCCAGCATTTTCCATCCAGATGAGCACAGAGTTGAGACGTATGCAAGTTCTCAACTTCAGCATTTCTATTCAGGCCTTGAGTACAAAGTGTAGCAGAGAGAAAACTTCAGTGTACAGAGATAAAAATAAGTAAGCGAAGTATTTCTAATTAAAAATTATTTTCTTCTGATTTTTTTACCTTCTGAAGTCTTACAGTGTAATAAAATCTGTATTCTGCAGCAATAAATATTGAAATCAACTGCTGATCCTACTATAAACCACATTGATATGAAAATATATAAGATTATGTGGTAATATTTCCAAAGATTGCTATTGAAACAACAACACATGGACTTACAGAAAGCTTAACTAACCTTTGGTGTTTGAAAAGTTACAATTTAGTTCAGCCACACTGAGATTATCTGGCAAAGATGTTGGAAAGCTGAAGATTTGAACACAGGCATGTGATTATTCTCGCCGGTAGATATGTGCTGACGGGCTCCAATTATACACCAACCAAGTCCCTCTGAATCATCAAAGAAGAAATGTTAAAAATTCCCTTGGCTCCCAAGCATGATCTCTACTGCCATATGTCAGAGCAGTTTGTTGACTAATGCAGGTCCCTGGAAGGCACTTCTTTCTCATCCTCGCATTACCACTGCTCAGAGCATCCTAAACGATTAAATGAAAGTACAGGCCATTTATTTGGAGGGCATGTATTAGTATGTTTGCTACCATGAAATTATTCCAGTAGCCTGTTTTATTTAAAGATTACCATACTGATGTTAGCTAGTGACATTGAAATTATGTTTTATACAAGTCAAGGTCAGTTGGAAGAGAACAGTAGTTAAATATCCAACATACATGAGAGAATCATGACTGCTTATAAAGATACAGGGGACAAACATCAGCTTAATCTACCGATTCCAAGATACAAGCTGAAAATTTTTCTCTTTGCCTCAATGTCTACATCTTGTTCAATGTATAACTGTTGT
>Ga0181612_173389_pt1 | contig 22575 bp, 10 predicted proteins | sample HoacroProtozoa21_FD_119630 | JGI IMG/M metagenome (GOLD analysis project Ga0181612, IMG submission 119630) | Hoatzin crop microbial communities from Cojedes, Venezuel. Combined Assembly of Gp0051906, Gp0051904, Gp0051908
CGGCCGCCGGGGGACCCGCGCTCCTCCCCGCCGGCCGGCAGAGGGGAGGAGGAGGAGGGTGAGGCCCGGCCGACTTAGTGGCTCTCCTCCCCCCGGAGGGCAGCTCGCGGATTTTCAGCGACCTGGACGTTGACAACTTGTGTCACGCGGCCGTGACGTGCAAGGGCTGGCACCGCGTCATCGAGAGTAACGACCGCTTGTGGAGGCCGCACTGCTTGAGCGCCAGGGCTGTCTGCCAGCGGGAGATCGACTGCGACCGGGGAAACGGCTATTCCTGGAAGGTAAATTTGACGTCGGTGATGGAATGGCGGCAGCGTCCAGGCTTCAGGGATTGGTAACAGAAATACATAATAGAAATACGTAAAGAGATTACGTCAGCACATCTCGTCTGCCCCAGGCTAATGGGAGAACCTCTGTAATCACAGCATGGCTTGGTAGCACACGCAAACAGCTGGACAGCTGGTGAAATGCACAGGTGGAAGCAAGGCTGTCCCGTTCCCTGCCCAGGACCACGTCTGGCCACCCTGGCACCCCATGTTTAGTCCTCACACTGCCCGGCGCAGCCTTGGCACCGATATCCATCGTATCGAAGCCTGCACAGCCCTAGCACGGAAGAAAGCCCACATCCCAGTAGACAGGGCCAGGGGGGAGAAGACAGCGTACCCCCGCGAGGCAGCGTGTGCTCTCTGGTTGCATTTCATGGGAATAGTTCTGCTGGTGAGGAAGGACTGCCCAGAAATTCATCCTGGGTAGCTCTGCCTCAGTACGCCCCGAGCAACATGCATCCAGGAGGAAAAAACTGGGGTAGAGAAAAGGAAGCAAGCAGGAGCTCCGAGAAGCTGTTTTGAAACTCTCCCCACACACACGCCCAGTTACAGCCGCTCTGAGGAGTTAGGAGCCGAATGTGCTGGAAGGTCTATCGCAGTCCAGTCTGGCCTGCAAGCTGGGGTAGATCAGGAAAGGAGTGGTTTCACAGTTACTACTCTGGAACAGCCAGAGGGTGATCCCCACCTCATTTGAGCTGGTGTGTTTGAGAGCAGGGAGGCAGTGGAAAGGTGAAAAGAGAAGCAGCAGAAAAAAAACCAACCCCCAGACAAACAGTTCTGTACTCTCACGCTTCCGTAGAGTTGTTTCAGTATGAGGCAAAGCCATGAGCAGGCAGTGGTTGCCCTTCAAATGTGTAGATCTTACTACTGTTGCACAAGAATTTCCAGAACTCCCTGCACTGATTCTCTGTCTTATCTGGAGGGAATTTGAAGTAGAAGCAACAAACACACCAGTTCAGCATTTTCTTTCACTAAAAGGTTAGCTGAAGAGAAGAATCCAGCCAGCCTGCATTAAGAGCCCAAGCAAGAGTTAAAGGTCATGAATAGCCTAAATAGGAAGAGAAAGTGAAAGGCACCTCTTCTCAGGAGTAAGGAGGAAGATGAGTTCCTGGTTTAGGGTTTTCATGTCAACCTTCAAAGAATTGAGGCAAGAAGCGGTTCTCTACCCAGCTTAGAACAGAAAAGTTGGAAGTAGACCAAGGTCTGCTTCTTGGCAGCAGTGCAGTTCCTGGGCTTCATGTCTAGATACCCAAAGACACATTCCAAATCCTTTTTCTAGCATTACTCTTCCAATGCAAAACTTACTTGTATTGAATGCAACTTACATCAGTTCATTTCCAAGATCTGTTTGTTTTTTCCATCAGATCACATTACTGAGAAACTACTGGAAAAGCAAAGTGAAGCAAGAATGGCTGAGCGGGAAATACAGCAACATTCCTTCACAAAACAGCTTGCCAGAGAAAAGCATGTATCCAATGGATGTCGACACATGGGGAGAAATCCTGGAAGCAGAACTTGAGAGATGAGAAACCAGTGCTGATTCTTGCAACTCAAGAACCTTCTACCAACAACTCGCAGACTGCCAAACTGTAAATATTTTGCAGTTCAAAATCAGCTGTGTTTGCAACCATATGATGAAAGCTTCTAAAAAAAAAAGTTATGTTTATATTTTTTTATTTGCACTTTATCTGATTAATTTTCTGTAAAATCTTAAATAAGACTAAATAGTTGTAATTTTATATTTGTAAATTTAACATTCTGCTGTATTGTCAAAAAGATGTTGATTGTACTTTCAATTTGCACTTTTTATTTTGGAAGAGATGACTTAAAAAAAAAAAAAAAAGGCATGTTTGACTTGAAGTGTATTATATCAGCAGCACAACATGACAGCCCACAAAGGAAGGCTGGGGAAGGAGCAAATCCAGACATTGCAAAGAAAAGAGGACAAGGCATCCCCACCTCAGGATCAGCTGAACGTCCCCACTGCCCATCTCAAGGGACAGAGCCCTCATGGGGATCTTTTCTGAACCTGCACCCACCGGTGTTAGTGCTTGGCAGCACCGCATTTCCAGTGCCCAGCTCTGGGATTTCTGGATTAGGACTCTCAGATCCAGGCACCAGGCAGGACTGAAACAGCCACATAACTAACAGCTTCTCTGCCATCAGCCATGCATTTTAGTAATTTGCAAGATGAGGAGTACAGCAAAAGTTACTACTTTAAACAAAATAACTCAGATAACCACGTGAGATAACACAACTACATACATCTTTGTAGTCAGGCTAAAATGCATTCAAAAACTTAATTTTCTCTTACATTGTGATCTCCCCTTGCACAGACCCTGCTTTACCAGCACTGACTTCTGGTACTGACTTTAAAAACTGCTTCTATAAAAAGAGGAGATACCTGTCACATTACTCAGCATGAAAGTGACCACAAAACTAATTTATTACAATTCTGTTTCTATATCACCTTTCCCTACCTGCTTTGCACTGACGAGTAAAGTAAGTGGGAAAATGCTGGGACAGTCCCTACTGCTTGAGGTATTCCTACAAAATTCAGTCACCAGTCTTGGACCAATTTTCTATAGGAAGACTTCTATCATGCTTATGAAACAACGTCAATATGAAGTGATTTCAAATCAACTGCTGTGGACTTTCGCAGAGGACCTTGTGGCAACATAAGGATGGAAGCGTTGTGTCATGAGCATGAGGTTCGGGTGGCACTAGGTCAGGCCCCTGTTAAATACAGAGTTTACTTACAATAGGTCTAGCCCTTACCTTTAACAGGTAAGATTAACCAGGAGGGAGCCCGACAACACTAGGTGGAGGAGTAGAGCAGTTTTGCTCTGAAAATAGAGACCATTGTCCTCTTGGCTAAGATCCAGTAGCATTTTTTGTTCAGTGGTGCGGGTGGTTAAACAAACCCTTAGTTTAAACTTCCATCCAACTTATGCATTTTTATTTTCTCACAATTATTTAAGGATATCAGAATATTTAGTGGAAATATCTAGTATTATTTAATCCCCTTTATTGCAAGCGTCTGGGCTCGCAGGCTGTTTTGTTGTAGATGCCTATATCTACAGCCCAGGGAAGAAACAGAACAGTCAGGTGAAACCAGTAGTTCTAAAATGCTTCCAAGAACAGTATGTTACCTGCTCCCTTTTCTGATTTGGGGCATTCAACAGATTTCACCAAAACTGATCCACTTCACTCAGCCTCCTACATTTTCCCCATTAGAACAGCTTTTCAGTTCATAAGCACCAGTACCTTTTCTAAATCACGAATAGCATATCTAATCAAGGCAGCTTTCTCATCAACAACATTGCGTGACACAATGCAATGACTGGATAATGTTTCTTATACATCTTTTGCAATGTATTGCTTATAGGTAAGTGTTAGTCCCCCGATAAGGACCCCACTGCACAAAGTTTTATAAAGGTGCACACCTCCTCCCCTTACTGCCAGCAGAGTTGATGCTGTTCTTATGGGATGACGAAAATGGATGCAGTACCACAAATTCACCGAAGCTTCTGCTATCACCCTGCTGCCAAACATGGCTGAAGTGTAACTCGGAGTAAAGAGCCTTGCTAAGAACAGCAGGTGTAGCACAAAGCTCAATGAATTGCAAACACTGCTTCTTTTATTATTAGCTCTTCTGCTCTAAGATTATATTTAGTTAGCTCAAAAAAACAAACCACACCCAAGCGGTTTTTCCACTGAAGACGCTACCTCACTCCCTGCTCACAGTATCTTTTACCCTGACTTAAAGAGAGCTAGAAGTGAAAAAAAGTGCATATAAATTAATAAAGAAGAAAAAATACTAGCAGCACATTCTAATCACCTGAGGAGTGCCCAGTATCTTAATCAAAAGACAGGAAAAGTGCACAATAATGGACCTAGTCCCTCACCCTTCTCCTCACCCAGCCTCCTCCCGTTACCTCCAGTCTCTGTAACTGCCAGATATTTATCCCCTCTTTCTGCTCCTTTCCTGCCCCTCAGCTATCAGTTCTCATATATTTGTCTCGGGATACAACTTGCAAATAGAATAATTATTCTGGTATAAATTCTGTCAGAGAGTTGTTTTGCTGTGTACTTAGCTGCAGCTTTTCCCCATTCTTGTACAAGCATGGGAGTTGCCAGTATCTGTTATGCCTCTACCTCTGCCCAGATCAGGGGGCTGTGCCTCTTTAAACACACAAGGAATTAAACACTCAGCTATGCAGTTAGACAAGGCCTAGATCTTTAAACCTGGAGTAGCAGTGGTGTATGTTTTTCAAGGAAAATCTATCACTGAAAGAAGAAAAACAAGTATTTAAGTAGAAGTTCTCATGTAAACAAAGCTTGCTTCTCCTCCCCACTCTGAGCCCCTCCTTCAAGGGTTTTAATTCTCCCTGGAGATTTCATTACATCAATTCTGGTCTTCTGTTCTACCCCTCTCTGCCCCTGCACCACCTACTCAGCCTCTTAGCTCTGCTGCAGGCTGGATGTGTTCTCTTCCCTTTACAGCTACCCCAGCAGCGTCCATTGCTCCAAACAGCGGCACTTTCTACACCAGATGGTTTGGGCTCCTTCTCTTTCCCCTCCCACCTGTGAATAAAAACCACTGAAATGCCAGCAACAGGAAGATCACCCTGGTGCCTAAATTAGCACTAATGCGTAGGTATCCTTCCCCAGAGAGCATCCTCAGCAGCTAAGGCCACACATGTAAAACCCACCTACCACCCCAGGACACGCGCCAGCTGTCCTCACACCTAGGTAGCTGGTGAAACCCTTTTTCTGCTCCATTGCCCGGCTCTCTAACCCGTAAGTTTTTGAGGAAGCGGAAAGTTCTACTTTAAGGAAACCCCACTGACCTTCCCACCGCATTCACATACCAGTCTACCCTCCTACTCAGAAGGTGTTAGCTGCAGAAAGCTGCCTGAGGCGCCCATTGCCCAGGCGTCCCGTTAGCCACATGGCCGTCCTGCTGCTCACCTTCCTGCCCATCCAGCTTTCCCAAGACAGAGAAGCCTTTCAAGGGAGCATGTGAAGCTTGCGCGGTGCAGAGCAAATAGCATGTCCTCCGCCCACATGCCTCAGCTATGCAACACGGGCTCAAACCAACCAGGCTTCTGGGATGAAAAAACGTCCCAAGCTGCTGCACACAGCTGGGCATCAAAATGCTGGCACTGAAGCTCAACCTGAGGTCCCCCGAGGTCAGTATTTTATTTCTGCATTTCCAATGCCGCCTGTGGTGTTAGAACCTTCCTTGCGACTACTCAGTATTGTAGTGCTCCATTTCTGAAGGGAGGAGCTGACAGTGTGGCGTTATTTCATCATGGTGCAGGATGTGGCTTTGGGCCGTTGCCATTAACAGTCAGATTAAATAAAAAAGAAAGCATGAGATGTTTAATCACCACAGACTTTTCTTCATTAAACCACTCAAATTTCAAAGCTAATTTTGTCAAGAGAAGTGCTTCTGCTGATAGGCTGTCACTAATGTTTCATGTCTCTATCCTAGTCAGCTCTGGAACATAGCAAGTGACATAGTTATCCCAACTGAAGACAGACCAGTTGGGCTCAGGACTGGGACTGGCTGCTCAGCCCACCAGAGCTGACAGAAAGGTAATAAAGGCATGCACATGGGAGGATCTGGGTGGTGGTGGTGTTATTTTATTTTCTCTCCGAATAGACTTGGGTAGAGGCATATCAGATTCCCAAGAGCATCCTGACACTTGCAGTAGTTTTTCAGCATATTGCTTGTTCAGAAAAGCCTGTCCCCAAAACCATGGCAGAAATCACCTCCTGCATTTAATACTGTGAGTCAGCAGCAGCTTCTGATCAGCATAACAATGCTAAGAATTGGGGGTTGGTGGTGGTGGGTTTTTTTTTGTGGGCCTCAGTGCTAAGGGCTAGACCCACTTCTATTCTGGTAAACCAAAAAAACCCAAGCTATAAAAACCCTATAACTGTGGGTAGAAAGGGGAGAAGGAGAGAGGTGATGGGCAGCAAACTCAGAGGACCCAGGGGACCTACCAAGATGAAACCCAAGAGGACAATTCTACGTACTGGCACAGTTACCTGCAACCCCCCCAACTCCTCAGAATCATCGTGTCCAACGCTGCCACCCATGTCCAGCAACCATGGATTTACAAAGCCGGGGGGAATAAAAAGCAGCCTGCTAGAGCATGCAAATTAGGTACAACATTAGCTTTTTTTGATCCACATTTACAAATACAGCAGCAGCAAGCAGCAGCTCCTTTGCTTAATGCACAGTCCTTTAAAATCTTAACAGGCAAAGGAGCTGCTACTTGCCAACACAGGAGTGTCGACTGCACAGGCTGTTTTGTTGCCGAGATGCCAGACACTTGAAGCTCTACACAAAGACTTCTCCAGATGCCAGAGGACACCATTAGCCATGAGATAATGTATTAGCTATAGCACTAAACATTGCTTTTAAACATCTCCATGGTCTCAGAACACCAAATACAAAAGACCACAAGATGCTACCAGCTACCTATTGGAGGATTCAACTTGAAGGCCAAATTGAAGGTATAGGTTGCGCAAGTTGGGAAAACTTCAGCCACCTTAAGCCTTTAAACAGCACAGGGGAAAAAAGAAAAGTTGAGAAAGGCAAAATATTTTTTTTTGCAGCAGCGTCTTACAGCTAATAAATTAAATACAACAATGTCCCATAAGAACTTTACTCATCTGTTCAATTGATGGAATATTTTCAATAGCTTCCACTATTTTTCCATCACAATGCTAAAGATCAAGAGTACTGTACAAATTTAGCTAGAAGATCCTAACACCTAGGTTTCGCAAGAGACAGCATATAGTAATTTAACAGTATAGCCAGTAACAGAAACATGCCTCAAATTTCACCTAATGTAGATAACCAAGCTAATCAGCTTTTCTAATGCACCTTTGTTTTTTAAACATCACTAGTCTGTAGACTGTTTTATCACTAAATTGTACTGCTCTTTAAAGTCATTCTATCACGCAACTCTTATCAATTCATGTACTTAGAGATAATAACGCTGAGGGCTCCTCAGTTGCTTAAACAGGGAGACTATAATGGCACTCAATATCCATAAAGTAACCAAACTTCTATACACAGCATGTAGGTAGGAGGAGATGAGAAGTTTTTGCTGTTCTAGAGGGGTGACTAAAGACCACATGGTATGTTGTAGCACATCTGAAATACCACTAGGCATTTACATTTATGTATCTGAGTTCCACTCGACAAGGCCTAAAAAACAGACCCACAAGCTCTCTTTTTAGATTAGGAAGTTTAGGTCAAAATAGCTTTAAGAAGAAGGGGGGGGGGAAGGGGGGGCAGGAAGAGCAGAAAGTGGAAATAGAAGATGTAACTTTGGAAAAAAACCCTTCTTCTAAGTAAAAATATTAAGTTATTAAAAAACCCAAACCACCTTATTTTAGCACTTATGTACCAGAATGACAAAATATTTCCTTTTATTAATCAGAAAGCTGCATAAACATCTACTACAAACAATTCCTATTATTCAAAAATATCCCACGCATGGGCATTGATTTTGTTACCGTACTTTCACCATCACGTACTAGGAGACACACAGAAACTTTAGCCTTCAAAAGCAGGACACCTACATACGCACACAGCAGAAGCAATGAAGGACAAAAGTGATAGTTTCTTGTTTTTCTTTTGATATACTTGCATGCTTAAGAAAGTATTTTCAGACTTTTCCTTATGATGTGGAAGCAGGTACATGAAAAGACTGATTACACATTGATTTATATAATTGATACTCTATCAGTCTGCAATAGGTTGTTCTAGTACATTTAATAAAGAGAAAGGGGCTAATAGCAATACTCTAAGAAGAAAGTTCTCAATGTCCTTTTAATATGTGGGTTTGAGGACGTGGGAAGATTGGGCTGTCTAGTTACGGATTTTTTTGCCATATTTTTTTTTAATTAAACTCATCAATCTCCAGTCATTCCTCCTCTCCCTTGATCAGTCTGGTTTATTAATATGCAAGATTTTGGTGAAAGACATACTGAAGGCAAATTTTAAAAAAATTACTGACATAATTTTCCTTCCTTTCAGCTGCTGGAAGCAAACATCCCTCAGTTTCATCAGCATTTGCCTTCGATTCATTTCCTCCCTCCTTCTCAGTCATCTTTTAGTGGGATGGAGAAAGAGAGGGAAACATGTTTCCATCTTAAAAAACAACAGAGTCTATGCAGGGAAGGTGAAGAGTTTTACTATACCCCATTACACTTACAATGGAAGTCCAACAAAGTATGAAAAGCAGCATTTTCCTCAGCTTTCATATACTGTTTTACTCTCCCTTCAGCAACTGAAAGGAAAAAAAATGAAGCAATCTACAAGAACCAGAAACAAAGTGTGGAAAACCACAGTTGTGGTTCTAAATACAAAGCAGGAAGTCCTATGTTCTAATCCAGGAAAAAAAACACAAAAAACAAACTTATTTTGAAGCCAAATAACAAGCTCTATTTCAAGTCTCATGAGTAACAACAAAAGAAGAACGTTGTTTTCAGTCAGAGATTTTTCAATGGTGTTTTTTGTTTGCTTGGCTTGCAGATCACCAACCCACCATTTTACGAGATGAAACAGTTCCCAAAATACCTTCAAAAGGTGACGAAGTAACCGCATTCAAATTATTCTTCATGCATCACATTCAGACTTCAATCATATCATCATCCCACACAACAAAAAGAACTCACGGATACAGATGGTGGCTCCCTTCTACATTTGTTTTGCAGATCAGCCAGGGCTCATTCTCATACCGCAGCTACAGAGCTGGCAAATGACACTCCTCTTTCAGGCTCCAATCCAGCGACTACTGAAGCCAGGAGGGAGCATTGCAAAGATTCCACATTGCAACAAGCCTCCCTTAAGCACCCACGTATGGTGGGCAGGCAAAGTCATCTGGAAAGGCACCAGCACCTCACCAGCCAGGACACTGATCCTGCCTCCACCATTTGCTTTTTAAGTTGTCTTTGTGCTCCTTAGCATCACACAAGTCACGCGTAAAGACAGGAGAGAGATACTCAGGAACCACACTCCTGGGTAGCAGAGAAAGGGTTAGAAAGCAAGAGAAAGACTCCTTACTCACTGTCAGCATTGGTCCACAAGCAGCAGGACTGAGATTTCCATCCTGTGTCCTGATGTTAAAAGGCAAACATCTGACAATTTATGCATCGAGAGCCGCTCAGCTTACAGGCTAAATAATAAAACTATGCAATTACTTAATTGTATAGTCTGGAAGCAATCCTTCAAACCAGAGGCTTTGTGAATAGCCTTGCATTTTATTTTATCCTCTTTCAAAAAAGAACCTTTTGCATGTTGTGGCATATTATTAACATGTAAGAGCACATATATTCCACTTCTGTTTAGTTTAAGACAAACTCAGTATAATAACATTTACTTAAAAATTACTCAAGTAGGTAGGCTAAAGAACTTGGTGTTATTTATTGCATGGCATATACAGTTTTCTCAGGTGGCCAAAGCTACCAAACCCAAAAACTCCAAGAAAAGGTGGCTGATAAGGAGAGAAGAGCACACACTCCCTGTTAGCCAGCAGGAAACCCAAAGGGGAGAGAGAAATTTGAAGCCCAGCTTCAAGCCTTCTGTTACACACAGAGGTTTACTCTGAGCATGATCAAACCTCTATATACAAGACCACAGTTCACAAGCGAAAATATGTGCACTTTTTGAAACACAAACTGAAGGCACTCACAGAAATATCGACTACCAACAACCAGCAGAGAACTGTTATCTGCTCATTTTGCTTTTTAAAGTTCCTCCTACAGTTTTTAAATGTATAAACAAAACAAAAAAAGAAGCAAAAAAACCGACAAAAAAAAACACCTCAAAAAACCCCCACCCTACTAAAATGTTTCTGGCCCTCACCAAAAAGGCTATCTAAGAGAAGTTTCCAGGATTCTTAGTTTTGGTACTACCCAAGCCTGAACTCAGAACAAATGGAGACACGTTACAAACAATAAAAAGAGCTTATCCAGAGCCCTGTGAAGCAAGTTGTTTAAACTTAAAATAACTTCTAAAGTATTTGAGAACAAATGGGGGGGTGGGGGGGTGGGGAAGGAAATAATTAGTGCTTAACATTTGCAGTAAACTGAAATTTAAGACAAAGACAGAACCAGTATTATGACATTGAAAATTATCTGCAATATTGCACTAACAAATACAAGTAAAAACTTTGTCTAAAAGAGGGACTTGACGGTACATACTAAATCTTACCTCAGAGGCCTTACCTAGTTTCTTTCCTCTTTGTGAATGGCTAATAAGCTGTTCTATTACTAAAATCACATTTTTGGTAGATATTTAACACTTTCTGTTAACTATTCTTTCAAGTAAAAAAAAAAAGCATACTGCAAAGAACAGCACCCAAATAACTACACTTAGCAACAAAATAATACTAACCTTACCCTTCAGAAGAAAGCCACAGCATAGGGAAATTAAACAGCTCTTGGAAACCACTGCTAGAAACACATTAAGACGGAACTACCTCCATACGTGGTGTTTATTGGATTATCAGAAGTAACACCTGTGGCTGAAAGCCTGTTAAGCTGTTGCAGTCCTCATGGATGTTATTTTTATAGTGTATGTGTGTGTGGTTTGCTTTGTCCTGTTCTCTTTTAAACCATAGAAGAAGAAGTTCCAGGTCTACGTCAGTGTTTTTATGGGTGCACGGTTAATAAATGTTCCTGAAAACCTGACTGTAGTACGCATGTAGTCAGAATTCCAGGGGAGGGAAAACTGCTCAGTGTAAGATATGGCAAGTCAAACATGAACCTAAGAGGATCTTTATAGTAGATTATATCATAAAAGTCTTACAGTAATTGAAAATTATAAATATAGTCCTTATCCACAAAGGTTTATTTGCTGTCCTTCTGTCTATGAAAAAAGACTAATTCATGTTTTGAGTAAAAAGGAACTGATATTGACGTAGTAATTGCTGAGTGTGTAGAAGTGTGATTTAAATAAAGGGTGAAAACAGATGGAGGAAGCATAGCACATGAAGGTCTGCTCTTCTGTTTTTCCTCTTTTAATTAGTAGTTCCTTGTACTTGGCCTGCTCTCTCTTCCTTTGTGCTGGTATTCAGGACACATGCCTCTTCCCTTCCATGCCTTCTGAGCAACCAGGCTGACCTCATAATCTATGATAGACTTGTAGTTGCTTTTTAACACTGAATTCCCGTGGACAAGATGTATTTAGCATCTCTAGAAATTGTAGTGATGTAAAAATAACCTTTTTTTTTCTCCTCATATACAGACATCTATTACAGTAGTCATCACCATCTTGTCTAAACTCCGGTTGCTCTTTCCTTAGCGGCTTTCCTGACTCAGTTCAAGGGTTGTGACAACTGTCATCATCTCATGCACAATTCCTAAGGTCAGACTGTTGGTGGCATTCAGGTACCTACTTTGATTTTCAAAAGCACTGCCATAAGTTAGGAAACTTAATGTCTTTGAAAACTAGCCCCATAATAATCCTTGTCCCCAATTCAACCCTTATGAAGAGCTTATCAAGGTCTGTGAAATGTATTGTTTTTCTTGTCAGGCCTCGTCTGAAAATGGACTAGAGCACATTTACCCTGGAATGTAGGGCAAATTATTGATGTCAAGAAATGCGTGAGAACCTGACTAAAAGGAAGAGCAGGTTGGAGTCAGTCCCAGTCCCAGGCAAACGAAAGCATTTATAGCAGGAAACGTAGGTAGGGTGGATCAGACATACACTTCCAAACTTCCCATTTCTGCCAAGCAGCAGACACTTACAAACCCTTATGATCTTCAAAAGAACTACCTATGAGGTTAGAGACCCTATTGATATAGACTAGTTTCTAATCAAGAGCGTCAGAGCTCTTCCAAAAATACGCTGACTAGCATCATAGGTGGGCAGCTGTACTCTTGACTAGGCACAGGGAAAAATGACAAGGTCAAAGACTAGTAAAACTTTTTAGTTTTATTAAAAAATGTCAGTTGCATCCCTCCTTTGCTTCTGTTTGATTGTGTGGGATTTTTTTCTATTTTTCTGTGCCATAGAGTATTTTTGGGTTAGTGAGCTCTGAAAGCAAATGTAAGCAGCAACCACAAAGCAATTATCAAGAAAACACGCTGAGCAAACAGCATATCTTTTTACCATGAGTCTTCCTTTCTCAGAATGACAGACCAGGCTTCAGCAATCCCGTCAGCTTGTGTGAGATACAAGAAATGCCTGCCAGAAGCTGATTTCCTCTGGATGTCTTAAATGGACATGACAATGGTGTCTGCAAGCCTGCTGCTCCTGCAGGGCTGTGTTTTCTTTGTGACAAGCGATACTAAAGGCAAAAGACCTTCAGGCTCATTAGCTCAGATACAGTTATAGTTAAGCAGAATTGAAGAGAAGCTTTAGCTCCAGGTTTATTTTCTGAATAAGAATTCTTAAGGATAAGGTACCTTCTTAGATCTATGAAGAGAGTTTTAGAAGTTTTGAAGTTTAATTCCACTCAGAAATATCAGTCTGCATCAGGAACAGCCTACATGCAGAATCTGACATTAACTTGACTTTCAACTCCTGCTTGAAGTTTCAGACTTAGAAGTTTGATACATAGACAAATAAAAGGATTGATCAGGTAAACTGATCCTGTCAAATAATAATGTTTATTTCAGTTACAACAAGCATAAGTTTCTCTTACATTACTAAGGCACAGAAGGAAGGACTGAGTATGTTGCTGGAGGTTAAAAAAAGAAAAATGTAAACAAAACCATTCAATCAGTAGTTCAAGTAACCAACCCATGGATCCTTTCCCTTCTCCTGTAAGATTCTGAATTCAAACACAAGTCAAATCAGCAGTACCTGACACCCCAGCAACTGCTTTGGTGACCTAGATGAAAGGAAACAATGGTTCTAGAGCAGATTCTTGTGGAGAAATTTAGCAAAGGTGAAAATCAGGTGATAAAGAAGTTGAACTGATGTTGCTTCGTATGTTTGAAATACTGTGGGAAGAGACTTTTCCTTATCCTGCTGTCATTGAGTTGTACTCGCTTTCCACATGGTGTTTCCACAGTTGTCTGCATTCTTTTCTTCCTTAACACTGAAGGATTATAAAGGAATGGATCAGCTTTCCAAGTGAGTTGATTCCTTTCTATGGCCTTACTTGTATAGGTGAACAAGCAGTAAAAAGATCCGGTAAAGAAGAAAGTGTAAAGTTTGTCTTGGGAAGACTTTGAAATATCTGAAGATACTGAAACACGGGCTGAATGGTAGGTGACTAGTTGCGTTCCTCACAGTCAGTGACATGACCCTGTCCCCTGTTAACGGTGAAATTCTCACTACCAGCTGTGGCAGCAGGGACAGGTATAAGGTACAACCTTCCCAAGGTAGACTGATTACTCTAAGCAGCACACACTAATATGGTAGGTTCTGTGCTATAATTTAGTAAAATATTACCATAACACAAGTGGAAAACTGTTAGTTTGTTAGTGCCCACTATAGAATTGAAACTTACTACCCACCCTCACCCCCAACCCACAAGCCTTAGGATGTCTTTCTGGATAATACTGCTTTCTCTCAGTGAAATGCTGAAATTCCTGTTTTGTTTTGAGTAACTAATTTCAGTTGTCTGTCTTCTTGCTGGCAGATCATCTTCATTTTCCAGTCCTAGCAACTGCCTGAATTGCTCTGATCCACTCTGTACGCTCTGTGGATGAGGCTGCTTGCAAATAATAGTGAATTTCATTTGCTGTGATGATTTCAAAGAGGATGTTGTCAACATCATACTTCTTGGCTACAGGGAAGAAATAAGGAAGTCAACTATGAGAGAATAAAGTCTTGTATTTACAATGTTTCTTCCTTTACACATTGTAAGGGGATTTCCTTCCTTTCTATAGCTGTGCCTGAAGAGGCCTTCGCAAACAGATTGCAAGATTGGGTCCACGAGACAGGTCTCTCTATTGGAGAAACAACCCATGAATTCTGCACATTTCACCTTCAGGAGTCTCTGGTTAACTGATCTCCAATCATGGAAGTATCTGCAATCCTGCAGACAGGTCATATTTCTCAAACCCTCCTGTGCCTTGCCAGCTACAAAAACCAAGATGTTTATGTTCATGTCACATCCAGAATCTCTGTTTCTTTTCATATCTGCCAGCACAGCCTACACAGGTGCTGAGATGCGAGCAGACTTTCTTGCTGGGTATGATAGTCTGCCTCTCCCATGGAGAGCATGGAATAAGTGTTTCTTATTCTTTGCAGCAATGTTTAGCCATTGCTGTTCCCACAACTTCCAGGTTTGGGAGGGAACAGAAAGTGAACAGTAATAATTTGTTCGCACAACCATTTCTAACATAAAGCTTCCATCCCAAATTCATCAAGTAAAAAGAGCAAACTCAGCTTACTTCGTCTAAGGCCAGTTATCCTAACATTGGGATGGTGTCATGCTTTTGATAAGCCTTCTCTCAACAACCGACAAAACACAAGATTCCCTGTTACTACCTTTACCACAGTATCCTTCTCCAGTAATTAAGACAGCAATAGAGAGACTAGTTACTAGAAGAATTACTGAATCATTGCACATAGATTGCTTTTGAGTAAAACCCACTTGTGATTTCAGGCAGATTGAAAGAATGTACTAAAAACTTATTACACAGCTCATTCAATATGGTTCCTTACAGTCTGGCATATCTTCCACTGCTGTCACCACGCATCCTCTCAAGTGAATTGCACCTAGTGGTTCTTCTCCCTGGTGAGGACACAAAATCAAAATGAAATGCAACACTTCTGAAACTGTTCACGTGTTAATGTCTGGCTACAACTCCAGAATGGAAACAGAAACATCTGCTGACTTAGTATGTCACCTGGTAAACCAGGGAATCCTCACTCTGTGTGTGACATGGAGGGTGGGGTGTGTAGTAGGGAGAAGACGTGCAAATAAACAGGAAATCTCTTTTAGGACTTGGAATTCAGGATCTGCAGAGTATTTAGCATGTCCTGAACAAAGGTACAAGAAGAATACAAGCCTTGTGCCAACTATAACATTTCTATGTTACAGTGAACAGAAAAAAAAGACTAGTTAGAAAAAGAGTAGATCTTAGAAGTATTCTTACCAAGCAGCAAGAGCAGCTATACCCTTAATTACAATTTGGCCTCTTGTGCACTTCAGGACTGTGATAGTCAAAGAACGGGTGAAGATGCATTTTTATTGGCATAAATTTCAAAGAAGCAGTCCCTATAAGCTGAGACACCTCAGCCGTTTGGGAGCAGATGCCAGGAGCGGGAAAGGCAAGCTGGGAATAGGGAGGTCAGAAACTCCTCAGTGTTGATTCTCCAGTGTGTCTAGGCTGCCCCTGCCAAGGGGGACAGGCATCTGCATAAAGCACCTGGAACCCATAACACACAACTTCTCCTGCAGCAATCCAGGATGAAATAAAACCCATAGGCTGAATCTACCTGAATGCCAGCTCTTGGGAGGCAGGTTTTGCCCATGGCAATACTCCTTCCTTTCTTAGGGCAGGGTTTGGCTTATTAGAATTACACAAGAAATGGAATGCCATGTCTCAGCCTGACACAGAAAATACCTCAATATAAACTCCAAAATGACTGTATTGTGTAAATTTGCAATTGTGACCTAGAGACCTTTTCCAGAGGATGGCTAGGGCGTGTGAGCACAAACAGCTCCACTGTCCTGCTTGGTCTTCCCTATCACACATTCCCATGCAAATACTCCATTCAGATACTTCTACAAGGCATTGTCTTTAAAACAAACAGGGAAATAAACCAAACATCTCTTACTCCAGCAGGATCATAGTAATGAAGATACGCAGGGTCATCTCTTAAAACAAACTTTCTCACTTTCCAGTTCTTCCTCCGATGTCCCTAGGAAAATTCAAAACCAGGAATGACGTGAACTGCTTTGCCTGCAAGCACTTACAGTCAGCTTACACATGAGAGAACAGGCAAATACAGAAGGGAACAGTATTAATATTCTGGACAGAAAATATTCACTGGAACAGGACTTGGATCCGGGCTTTCTACATCCCACTTTTTTGCACAACAACTGGGCTATCACACTGGTTTGTCTTTTTATTTTTTGTACAAAGTAGAACAGCTTCAACACGGGAGATTCCCCTAAACACATCTCATAGGCTGGTAGCTATGACATTCACACGAGGTGTGAGAACTGGGCTTAAATGCTTGCCAGAAAACATGGCTGCGAAATGTGTTGCAGGAAGGTACCTTGAACTATAGGCAAGAATGAGCTGAAGGTTCTTCTCTCCCTGCAAAAACAACAAAAAAGACTTCCTTGGCTCAACCACCCTGTAGAGTGTTCATTGCTGAGAAGCTCAAGCAGAAATAACACCACCTTCTGATATGGATGTAAATGCCTTATTGCTTTCAGCAGATCTAGATTTTCCTTACCCATCATTTCAGTCTTGGAAACAGGCATTCTCAGCGGAAGCAGCGACACTTCCAAGCCACGATTCACAACTCACTGAGGGTGACCAAATCCAGACTAAGACTGGTGGAAGACTGTCGTGAATCACTTCCTCTCAGCATTTCAAAATATTAATTTCTCAATGAACTATGCTGTTTGTGTAGTTACTAACTAGGCAGAGGTGAATGTGACAGGGCAAAAGTTAGCAGAAAGATGCATATCTAACTTCTTCCATTGCTTTTGAGTAATCTGATTGAGCAAGAGAAATACAAGTGCACATCACCAAACAGTTCTTTAGCCCCCAAGGGATTTTTTATCAGTGGAAGTTCAGACTTGATATTAGGAAACATTTCTTTACAGAGAGACTAGTCAAACACTGGAACAGGCTTCCTGGAGAGGTGGTTGATACCCCGTGTCTGTGTCAGTGTTTAACAGGCATTTGGACAATGCCATAATAACACGCTTTAACCTTTGGTCAGCCCTGAAGGGGTCAGACACAGTTGGACTAGATGATCATTGTAGGTCCCTTCCAACTGAACTGTTCTGTTCATTGAAGAATCCTGGTCTTGCTTTCAGTTCACTAATATCTTTTTGCATTGGCCTCAAAAAGTAAGGATCTTACCAGGACGCTCACCATATTGCTTAATTTTTTGCTGGAAAGGAAGGTACACAGTTATCTTCCATCTTACAGATGTGACAGGATCAAACATTAGTGACCGAAAGGACTGCTTTGCTCAGGTATGCTGAAAAAGTCTGTGAAAACTGGCAACTGAATCCAGTTGTGTGTCCAAAGGGACACTGGATCGGCAGCATTTTTACCTGAGTTCAGTTCTGCATTATACCAATGACTTGTCACATCTCCTGCTTTAGCACTCTTTCCAAATTAAAACTATAAACTGTCTTATTTTGTAATAAGAGCAATAAACCTTACAACATTGGGCAAAAGCCCTGCTGCCATGCTACAGCAAGTGTTCTCGATGCGAAGGTAAGAGGAACAGAGACAAAACCAGTCAAGCATGGAGACGGCATAAACTAGTTTCTTCTCTACAGCTTTTAGGTATAAAACAGTAATCTTGTATCCATGCAACATCATCCCCGTGACAAGATGGAACATGTGCAATACTGACCTGTTTCAGCAGACATCCTTGTTTGACTACCATGCCTCTGAATTCTTCTTTCAGGACCACATCATCATCACTAGAATTTCCTTCGCAGAAAAACCCACTGTCTGGCTGCATGACCACAAAAGAAAATTCAGACGTTACACAGCTGCTGCATGTTTATGCACATGTACAAATCTGGTTACTTGTTAGCTTCCCTCCACCCTCTTTTTTGCCACCCAAAACATCAACTCTTTTACTGGAAAAATCTCCCAGTGAAGTTGAGGATCTCTCCAAGTCACCATGGAAGCGTTATAGTGTGAGGTAGGACTACACCAATGAGTCTCAGGGCATCTGAGGAGACCTGGAGCATCTGTGTATATGTCAGTGCCTCCATTCTCCATGATTCTTGGTGTCACGTTTCCTCCATGATGGACAGGCTGCCTCAATCCCATGATGGCACAGGTTTTTAAATGCACAGATAGCAGTTCATATGAAGCAATGCCAGCACAGCCAATACACTCCAGGTTGGCCATCCCTGGACCCAACAGACCCTTCCTCTTCCTCCATCCATCACAACCATCTAGAATTCAGGAATAAAAAAATGCTCCATCTAGGCTGTCTTCTCCAACAACAAGAACTGTCCCTAGTTTTCTAAATTCTCAGTTTTCGATAGCTGTGATGTTGTGATGTGTGCACTGAGCATAGGCTGTCTCAGGATCCATGGATCACATCTATTTCACACCAGATAAATTGTGATGTTACTTACTGAAACCTTACACTGTTCAAATGATGTAAATGTAGATAAACATTTGTGTGGCTTAAACATCTGTGGTGCCTACTTGTACGATAGCAAGTCAGACATTGACCTGCTGTGACCTCCTCACACCACATTGGTATTGAACCAAACTAGAAACAAGCCAAAAGCGAGCAGAGTGCACATGGGTTGCTAGAAGTGTCCCAGGTAGCCAGGAACTGTGATGGTCACAAGGCTGCTTTCACCAGCAGTGTCTCTGCTGCCATTGCCACACAGGTGCAGTCTCCCTACTAGGGACACATTCTAGGAAAACAAATGAAGTAATGGGAGATTCATTTTGCTGAAGTCAAGTGAGTCTATGAGTCTAAATATAAACAGAATTGTAATATGCAAGCATTTTACTTGACAGAAGGCATACTTTTTTGTTAGCCTCAGTTCATAAGCCAAACATCTTTGAAATAGTATTTGACTGTGAGTGTGATATTGCGAGCACTTCAAATCAATTTACAGCATATGAAGCAATAAATTGAAAAGGTTGGGTAAGCTACCCAGGACATGTGTTATTGGAGGATATTAAAAAGTTTTGCTTCTCCACTTGCAAGCAAACTGTGTGTGTGTGTGCACACACGCTGAGTCAGATTTGATGGCTTTCCACAAAAATGGGTTTGTAGTTTTTGCCACTCAGAGAAGCCCCGTGATAATGAATTACCCTCTTCCCTTCCACTGAATCATCAGAGGAACTGATGGCTAAATTCTGGTCACTGGCGAAATTACCAGGAACAACGTCTAAGTTAAAAAGAACCCAGCTTGATCTCAGCACTCAGGTTACACTTGGAAGGGTGCCAGAAAAAAAAATGTCCTGCTTACAAATGTTTAAGTGAGCCAGTTCATTCTGAGATCATATAGAGAAATACAATTAACATGGATCTCTCAATTTCTGTACAATCTTTCCTCCAGGACTTAAGAAAACCAACAAGCCCGAGTAAAGCAGAGCATCAATAAGCCCGAGACAATAATAATAAAAAAACACAATCCACAGATACAACACTCACAAAGTAATAGTAGGCATCAGTGAGATCTAAGAAGGGTGTGTCTGACAGGCCCTCGGCAGCAGCCTTGGATGTATCTCCTGCAGGCTGTAGGTAGCCTTCACTCAAGAGGGAAGAGGCAAGCATGAGACCTTCTTTGCGATTTCGGACGGAGTTGCTAGACACCAGCCAGTCAATCACAGAGGTGCCTGGTTACAGAGGAACAAACAATATCAGCCACAAACGAAGACAGACATGAAGAAGCCTAAAAATACACAGGCAACAAACCTACTCCTTGTATTTACCAACGTCCTGAAAGATGTTCTTAGTGATAAAGCAGAGGGCTAATCTGGAAAGGTGCCTGGGTCATCCAGTGAGGTACAGCCAATCTGACTGCTGGCAGGGGCCTGCACAACTCTTGAACACTGTACCTGATGGAGAAGAGAGCTGGGAGGGGATGCGGGGCTGAGCTGGGAAGCCTCAGAGACAGGGACTAGGGAAGTACAAAGGACAGTCAAGCCTGGAGCAGGCAGTCTTCCAGGCTGCTGTGTTACTGACACAGTGCTGTCAAAACAGGTGACTTTTGACTCTAGCACCCACAGATTTGACTTGGAGCAGGACAGGAATCACATACATTGTGATGCAGCTTGTTGACAGAAAATTCAGAAAGGAATAATTCTTTTGGAGTTAAGTGTTTCATGCAACTTTCTACAAAGATCTACTTAAATCTTTCTGGCACTGGTTAAATTTCTTCATCCTCTCTTGCTTGCCATGGCCATAACTGAACACTTTTTCAGGCTTCATCCTTTGAGAACCTCCTGTGTTGGTCAAGAAAACATCTGCCAGGTTTTCTTCTCAAATCTCTCTACAGAGCTTAGAGCTGTTTTATCTATATTTAGCCTCTTGGCCCTGTGCTCCCTTTATTGTATGGAAAAGAGGGACAAGAGCTCCTTACCTGTAAAGCAGTGATTGAACACTTTTTTATCTTTTTCCAGCTTCAACTCCTTTATTCCCTTTTCAGGATCTTTCATTGAGAGGTACAAAGCACTGTGCATAAAAGAACCACAGAAAAGGTTAGAAAACAAAAAACTTTAGCCAGTTCATACAATAATATCATTGTCATTCATGGTGTCGTCATGTTTTGCTAGCATATTGCTCTCTGCAGAGCTATAGCATGGCTTAGTTTAATTTCCTGAAAAATTTACATTGCAAAGCCTGAAGGCCTCACAACTTCACTGTCGCAGCTGCAGGAGTAGAGGGGCGAGCACACGAACAGCTCACCACACCCCCATATTTTGAGAACGGAACAACCTGTGGTGGCTGTAGTGTGAACAGAGGAACACCCACTGCTGAGGCACTTTCACAGGGCCCCACAGCCTCAGTGCCAACAGGGGAGCTCACCGCTTTGTGCTATGTTCCCCCAAAGGTCCTTGGCCGAGCCGAAAACCTGTGACTGCGTCACCCCCAAAGCCGGCACACTCTCAGAGACCCTAAGTAACCTCACTGAACCCTGGTGTGACTTCCTTCTTCCCATCCGCTTTTCACTTGCTCTGAACTCTAATTACTTGGGGCTCTGGAATGACAAGAAGGACAAATATTAAATATCACAGGCTAAGTCCTTTGGCCTGTTTGTCAGGGTGATCCTCTGTTGACGCCTGTGAAGTCAGATTTAGTTGAATCTTGGCCCTGTGCAGTTTTACTGTCTTGTAAGGAGCACTGGTGGCTCATTCGTATCTTGGTATTTACTGCTTAGAGGCAAAAAAAAGGTTGCCCTTAATTTTTTTAAGTACTGACAAACAGATGGCTTCCTCTGTGTGCCCTTTATTTCTTCTTTTCCCTTTGCCATTTCCTCTGGCAGGCACCACTCTCCCCTCACTATCCAAAAACTAGGCTAACATCAGCATTTCTCTGGGGAGCAAAGAAAAGGTTTAAAATATTTTAGCAATAAGTTATATATTGTATAAAAATGCCTCTCCTACAAGAATCACACTTTGGCTGGGGTCTCCTTTTGCACTGCAGTATGATCAGAAATCTCCTTATCAGCAAAATCCTTTGATAAATAAGCATGTTTTGGTAAAAGATGATGTATTAAAAATGATCTTCCGAGTTCTGATCACTAGGTCATTTCTTCTACATTGTATGCTCTGAAACTGTTAGTCATGCAGAAGCGACTCCGAGTGAAACCAGAGAGGTAGTATGGACAAACATGCTCATAGTTCTTCCAGACCAAGGTGATATTTCTCGCACACAGCCTGCAGATGGAAGTAAATGAGGGAGCAGAGCTATGAGAACAAACCTCAGGTTGATTGTTTCAGGCAGTCTGATAGACTTTCTTGTGGATTTTCTGGCAAACCTTTGGCCTCCATCTATGCAATGAATTGCTTTCTTGATATCCCGTACCCAGGCATCTCTCTCCTCCAGGTAGGCAGCTTGAAAAAAGTGGTCCTGCTGCTTGGCTGCAGTTAGCTTGAAGACAAACTGGAATGACAAATTATGTTTTTTTTAAATGTTACTTCGGTGTAGCCAGTTGGGGACAATTAATCCAGTACCACTACGATGCACAGCCTACCTGTGCCTAAGGGCTATGGAAAGTGCCTTAAAGCCACAGCTAAATTTAAAAAAAATAAACCCAAACTCTGAAGAAAAGAATGAACAGACAGTGCAGGTAACTGACTCCTTTTGTTACTTCTCAACGAGCAATCCTGATGTTGTCAGTACAGCCAAGGTATGTGTCTCGTGGTTTAACGCAGCAGCTGGCAACTAAGCACTAGACAGCCACTCATTCCTCCCTCCTCTTCCCCTCAGCAGGACAGGAAGGAGAAATGGGCAAAAGGGGAAACTTGTGGGTTGGGATAAAGATAGTTCAATGAGGCAACAAAGTAGATATTACTACTAATGATAATAACAATGCTAATCATGAATATGCAAAACAAACTATATAAAACA
>Ga0181612_166079_pt1 | contig 22573 bp, 15 predicted proteins | sample HoacroProtozoa21_FD_119630 | JGI IMG/M metagenome (GOLD analysis project Ga0181612, IMG submission 119630) | Hoatzin crop microbial communities from Cojedes, Venezuel. Combined Assembly of Gp0051906, Gp0051904, Gp0051908
TCAGCTGTTGCTATGAAATCAAGGACTTTTAACCAGTTTCTCACATTCAGCTAACGAGAAGGTGTGCGGGACCTGGGAGGGAGCATGACCAGACAGACAGCCCGGCTGGCCAGTGGAAATATTCCATACCGTGGATGTCGTGCTCTGTTTGTGAATGGGGTTGGCCGAAGAGCAGAAATCTTTCTTTCTTTCTTGTTTCTGTGAGTTTGAATCCCCCCTTGTCTGGGAGTTTGAGCTTTTCTGGAAGTTTGGTCTTTTTCTGGGAAGTCTTGTGAAATTCTCAAAATTCGCAAATTTGGGATTTTGTGATTGCTGCTCAGGGTCTGGCTGTGAATTGGTCATCAGGTGGTGAGAAAACAGTACTGTATATAGTTTGTTTTGCATATTTGGTATCATCAGTGTTACCTACTTTGCTGCCTTATTACACTGTCTTTATCTCAGCCCAGGAGTTTCCCCTTGTGTCCATTTCTCCTCCCCATCCCTCTGGGGGGAAGGGAGGGGTGAGCGAGCGGCTGGCTGGTACTGAGTTGCTGGCTGCCGGGTTAAACCACGGCACCAATGAAAATAGGGCGGGTGTTTAAATCTGCACCCCACTGGTTAATAATGCTTTAATTAATCTGTTAAAATGGAAAGCTATTTCTGGTGTATTTTGCTTTGGATTTTACTAACTTTTTTGGGAGACTTTTGGTTAAATTAAGTTACAGCCTTTGTTCTTGGCGTTCACCCGACTGTTCTTGCTGAGTACTGTCGACAGCAGTCGACAGGCTGCAGCCCGGTGTCTGCCTGACTGCGGGCAGTGAGTTCCCACCTCCTTTCGCTTCTCTGAGATGCCTGGGTTGATAAAGGGTGCTTTTGTCCACAGGTGCAGTTCAGCCCTAGGTCAAGTCAGTAAGGCACCTTGAGGCCTTTTCCGAGGCTTGAGCAGAGCTCAACCGAACTGATGGGATGGAGTTTGCGTCCCTGAGTGGTTTGGGTGGAGTACGCTGTTGTGGCGAGGCGGGGCGGCTGTGGCTGGGCCCTCGGGTTCTGCGGTGCTGCGCGGGGCACACGGAGCTGCTCAGGTCCCTCTCCTGCATTGGGCTCGCAGCTGCGCCTCGCCCGCGCAGGTACAGCTCGGGTCACCGGTGGCTGCGCCATGCGGGCACCATCCGCCAGAGCCAAAATTGCCGCTCGGGGAGGTCAGTTAGTTATAAACTGGCATTACGTGCCGATCCCGGAGCTCTAATCCTGTAGGATTATCTCAAGTTTGGCCATGAATCCAGGGTTGTAAGGGAGTAAATCTGTCCCTGGAAGCCAGCAGATGCTCATAATTGGCAGCGAGACTTCAGTCATTATCACATATCTCCAAGAAGTAATTAAGAGAAAGCAATAATTAATCTAATTCTAACCAATAGAGCAACAGGACTGATTTATTTGGTATGAAATTAGAATTTTAGTTTGAAATTGGAAGGCACATGTATTAATTATGGGGTATAACTGGAGCTGAAGAGCATTGTAGCTTTGTGCCAAGGTATGAGAGAATTCTGATCTTTTTTTCCAACATTGTCACTTGATAGACACTTCTTTTAATTTATAGAAATGTAACGTAATGAACTATTAATAGAACTTCATTTAACACCTGTGCAGTCTGATTGGCTCAGGGAAAACCTAATCCCTTTATAATACATATTTCAGCAAGATGAATGGGGAAAATCAGGATTCAAGTAGTATGAAGCATCTGATTCTGTAATTTACATGAGGAGTAGTAATTTTTTTTTTTGTCTGACTTTTAGCTCATACGGTAAGCATTGGATGCTAAGTAATCATAACTAAAAATCATAAAAAGCTAAGGCCTCTACAGGAACTGATGTTTATGTTCAGTATGCTGTGAGGCTGAGCTTCTGTTCTCTGCATCGTAATACGGCAAACTGTCTGCGTGTTGGAGTCTCTGGGGTTTCCATCTTGGACTCTGCAGTCCTGACGATTGGGGCGTTATTTTGGTATCTAAATACGGATTCTGGAGCCTGACTTTGGGCATTCAGACCTGAGTTGAAAGCAGTGACCACAGCCCTCGTAACACCTTCAGGGAGAAGTGAATAAAACAAATCATACTGTGATTACGGGTGGAGAGAAATGAAGAACTTAAATTTTGTCAGTCTTCATTTCAGAGGAAGTTCTTTGGTTTTAATCTCAGTGTTTCATCTGCTAATCTAAGGAGGTGGCGGCAGCTGGGAGGGCACCTCCTCTTACCTCTTTCCTTTTGCAGACAGAGGTCTTGCTTGCCACTGAGAAAGCTAAAATGAAACGTGCATAGCTGCAGAAAAACCTAACCCATTTTCAGCATAATGAGCTCAAACTTGATTAAAATTCTTGTAATAAAATGCTGCTGAGGAAGTAGCCATACAGTAATGACTGGAATGTGTCCTCGGTCTGGAGGACTCTGCTGAGCACGTAGCGCAGCGCAGTGTACAGGCCAGTTCATCTGGACGGCGGCAGTCCTGCGGAAATTCAGTGGTGCTTCCTTAGTTTTGTGCGCACTTTTATTTTTAAGTGAACTAATTTGGCTTCTATAATAGAATTCTGATTTTTCAAATGTACCTTTTCAACAGTAGGTAAGGAGAATAGCGGCTCTGCAGATTGCAAGTTGCAGCGCGCTTGACAAGGGATTTTTATGTTTTGCTTGATTTATTCAGCTGAAGATTTGGTGCACGTGACTTTTACTTACATTCCTAATAATGTTGCTAATCCTCACAATGTTTATAACCTCATTATCTTTAGTAACCTGTCTTGGCGAACCTGGAAGCATAGGTTTAATCTTCTCTGCTGTGGTCTTTGGGGCAGATAAGTAGTGAAGCAGTGCAAAGGAGTTACGCCACTTTTTAATGCATCTGGCTGCTACTTGAAACTACATTTCAGTATTTGCCATAGCATCTACCTGAACTGATCTCATCCTTTGCAAGGGCCTGTTCATAGCTTGTGCTGCTGTTGAACTGTGTGGGGAATAAGGACTTGCAGTGATGTACCTAGCAGGATTCAAGATTTTTGTGATTGTTGAGCCTTGAAGATGAGTGACAGGATTCCTGACAAAAGTTCTTTGCAGTCTGGAGGGTTTTAAGTAAGTCTGCTTTGAAATACTTTGCTTACAGTGGAAAATAACTTAAGCGAGATGAGGGGAAAACAACTTGTGCAAGATTTGGACAGAGCGCGTGGGCACTGGGAAGAAGTGAAGGTCGCCTGTTTCCTTTGAGATCATGTTGGATTGATGCACTTTTTTTTTTTTTTTTTTTTTTTTAAAAAAAAAGAAGGCTGAATGATTGTGTTCTTCATCTGTTGATCTCGGCAGGTATCTCTTTGAGATGCCATTGAATGTTTGGGGCATCTTATGTCAGGTGGCACATCCTGTCACTGTATCTTCTGTTGGCTACGCCGTTTATGCCTTGGTGCCTCCGTAGGTCTTCCCTCTGGCTGAACTGCTGTCCAGATGGCGGTCACACCGGTCGTATGTTGTACACGGTGCCGTCGAGCTAGCGAGAGGATACAGTCTGGCTATCCCGTAGAAAAGAACAGGGTCATAATTATCTTGATCTAGCATGGCTGCTGTCAGTAGTGTGCAGATGGATGAACTAAACCAAATGAAATATTTCAATTCCAGGAGCTTTTAGTTGTGTTCACGGTGTTGAAACAAAAGGTTTCTGATCAAATTTCTGTAAGTGAAATTCAATACATCATATTTACCCCCCAAGCTTTGAATGAAAAAGTAGAAATAATAAAGATTTATATTTGTTAGGAAATCAGTGACTCTACTTTCCTAAATTTATGGTTGTTAATGTTTAAAAAAAAACCCAAACCAAAACAACAACTCATCTGTCTTTCCCTGGGGGATAACAGAACTGAAGAGAAAATGTATCTATTCCCACATTAGGAATAGCTCAGAAACAGATGCTTTGCAAAATAATTACTGTAAGAGATTAGAGTTAAATGCACTGTTGCCAAAATTAGAAAACGAACTTATTAATGGCCTTTCTAAAAGCATGGTTGTTTAGATTACAAACTGTTGTGATGACTGCTGTGTTTCTGAAAAAATGCTTGAAAAAGATGCCAGGTGTATGTAGGGAGAAAAGAAGGAAACACTTCAAACCAAAACCCACCCACACTCTGAGCCCTGGTTTTATATACCTGTCTGTCAAAAGCAAATATTTTACCTGAAGGCTTCACCATTCAGGGGGTTACCTTCGTGAGGGCAAAGTGAGGATTGCGGGAGAATTTCGTTCTGTGGAAGTGATGAAAACTTGTCTGTTTCACAATATAGATGTAATGTTCTGTTTTTTTAAAAAAGGGTGTTTTCTCATAATACATCGGTTTCATTTTGTGTCCCATTTCTTTAGTGACACTGCATAAACATTTTCTTAATGTAAATTCAGCTGACCAGTGGCACAGGACTGGCGTCAGTCTAGAAGACGACCTGAAAGCACTTGTATTCACTGTTTCGGGGGGTTGTGGTAATTTTTAGTAATGATACTTTTCCTACCCTTACCAAAAATTTCTAGTAAGGCAAAAAATACCCGACGTGACTCCCTGACAGAAGGATGGCTTTTGCAAAACTGCCAGACACCTACTTTTTCAAAATTTCTGTCAACCACTCTCAGTGAACGTTGCAACAATAAGAGCAGTAATAACAATACGTTTACTGGTTTGCAGGTCCAATAATTGCAGAACTATTACGGCTTACAGCCCCCTCTGCCTTTTGTTTTTGTTTAAAGGAACAGTGCTATGATGCGGCTTTTCATCCACCTTCAAATGTTTGCACGGCAAATCTCTAGCAACCCGGTGAAAATGCTGATTCTGTTGCCTTCCTCTTTTCAAATATTCCCTCTACAAATCCCTTGAAACTGTTCTTCTTTCCGTGCAGATTGCTGGTTGGAGCTCCTCGGGAAAAGGCCTTTCCATCCCAACAAGCCAACCGAACAGGAGGGTTGTACAGCTGTGACATCGCCTCTCCCAGTACACGCTGCACACGGGTCATATTTGATCAGGAGAGTAAGTTCCTCAGCACTTTTGGTCTGATTTTTCCTGTTTGACAGTTGCTTCTATGAATTTATACATAACTTTTTTTGTATCAGAGTAAGTTGTAGCTTAGTTGCTAAGATAGCATAAGATGCTTAAATCTTGGTGGATTTGGATGTTCTTACTCTCTCGTAAATTTATGTGACATGAAGTAATACACTTGAAGTGTTTAATAAAATGGGTGTTGTCAGTGATAAAATGTACAGACACTGCCATCTGCAGACTGTCTCCTGTACTGTATGAAGGGCCTGTTCTGAGAGGGACTTCAAAAAAAATAAAAAAAGAGTAGGTAAATGTTAATATTTGAAGCTGTATTGTGATACTCTGCAGCTGACCCGAAGATGGAGAGTAAAGAAGACCAATGGATGGGTGTAACTGTGCAAAGTCAGGGGCCAGGAGGAAATGTGGTGGTAAGTCTAAAGGACTAACTGATAAAAACATTTTGGGTCTATAGTAAATGTTCTGAATGGTCTGCGTTTCTGCGCAGCTTTCTGAGAGGTAACTTTCCTCTATTTACTCTTTTGTTTTCTTGTAAGGACAGGCTTAAATGTCTCCCTAGCAAAGAAAGACACTTGAGATTGTAAAAGCTTTAAATTATTTTTCTGACTGTGAGTTAGCTTTTCTTTATAACCTTTGTAACAACAATCTAGAATGGACAGTTTATTTTCAGAAGCTTTCAGGAGTTACCAGAGAATGCTACATTTTTAGCTCTTTCTCAGTTAAATCAATCTCTCATGGTGCTGCAGGGTACCTGCTATATCGTAAAATGTGTGTGCAGTGAAGCTTCCCCATCTAATTATATTCCTGCAGGTTAATGTCACTGCTTCCAGAACTGGAGGCGGGCAACTTCAGGGTGTGAATCTGCAGTTGTTTAAGGATATCAAGACAGTAATAACTTGCTTCAGTCTGCCTTGGAACCCAAAGGGGGGAAGAGCAGGTGGAAAGAGTCCTGCTCCTTGCATAATTAATCATTAGCTAATGCTGTCTTGTCTTTTCTGAGAAGGAACTTTTCTCTGCAAGTGCGAAGTGGGAAACGCACTGACTAGATGAGGTGTGGGCAGCCTGAAGGCCGCTGTGCAGTAGGGCAGTACTGCCGTGCCCTAGGTGTGGAGCAGCTGGGTGTTTGCTTCATGCTTGAGCCTGGATAGGAACTATAGAAAAGATAACGTTGGCTGAGAAACCCGGCTTGCTTATGCTCTGCTACTGCATCTGCTTCCGCAGAAACCACTGCTGGCAAGGGGCTTTGGTTGTTCCACCTTTTTACAGCAGTTTGTTGGTTACACTGCTTAACCTAGTGGCTATTCATCCTTTGTGTTAAAGATTTGATTGGAATTCTGTTCCCACGTGAACAGTCTAAAAGGTTAAGGAACAGGTTGTGCTCAGTGCTGCTGCTCTGTGCCAGTGATGGTTATCCCGCAAGCGGAACATCCAACGTGAGAAGTTGGATATCCCTCCCCTCCAGTGGAAGAACTTTCAGCCTCCGCTCTGTGGCACTTTTCTGGAAGGAGCGAGTTCTGTATAGTCCCAGGTAGATGGTAGTTGAATTGGTTTCTTGTGTCCTACATAAGTGCGTAAGTCATTTAACTCGTGACAGCTGTGGGGAAACATAGCCACTTCTTTTTTATGTGAGACAGGGTGGTTCTCTCCTCAGTTCTTGAAAGAGAGGGATTAGGTATCAGGAAAGGCTTTAGGGCTGAAACCCCTACATCCCACAGAGAAGAGGGATTTCACCGTGTGGCCTTCCTTGACCACGAAGCTGGTTGCTCTGACTTGTATCCATAGACGCCCAGCTTTTCTCACGTGTTGCCCATAGGGAACAGTGGACTCTCTCTGCGTTGCAACACGGATGTGTCTACAAGGTGACTTACAGCATTGCTAGCATGAAGTATTGCTGAAGGAGACCAGCCTTCGTGGATGACTTGAAAGCATCACTTCTCATTTCTTCTGTCTTGCAGACATGTGCACATCGCTATGAGAAAAGGCAGTATGTAAACACAGTGCAGGAAACCCGGGACATCATTGGAAGGTGCTATGTGCTGAGCCAGGATCTCACTATTAAGGACGATATGGATAATGGAGTATGGAGTTTCTGTGATGGTCGTTTAAGAGGCCATGAGAAGTTTGGTTCCTGTCAGCAAGGTGTTGCTGCTACTTTCACTAGAGACTATCATTACATTGTGTTTGGTGCCCCAGGCACTTACAATTGGAAAGGTACGACCTGGCTTCCTTCCTGCCTGCCCTTCCCACTTGCTCTGAGATGGCTCACAAGGGTTGCATCCCAAGTTCTAATGGTTTTTTTTTTATTTTTGAGAGGGGTGGGGATAATAGGGATCTAACTGTTTCACCCTGTTTTCACAAAATATTATGCTTCTGTATCAGAAGGATTTACTGAAGTTCCTTTACATATCTTTGAGGGAGTACTTATGAATGGATAATGGAACTTTGCACATAGGTATAGCAAATTTTTCCCTTATTAGTCTCAGTCTTATGGTGGGATTGAGTGCTTGCTTTGAGACTGCCATACTGGAACAAATGACTAAATTATTTTAAAGTTACTTGACCACCCTTTTTTCCTGCAGTTGAGCAAATGTTAGATAGCTGCACTGAGATCTTTGTTTGTCCTGCAGTATTCTCCACTTTATGAAGTCTATGGAAAGCAGTACTTCCCAAATTAAATACTGGAGGATTGCAAGAGGATAACTGAACAGAGCAATATGACATGTATTCATATGTAAATCCATGGATATCCATGTAAAATTCCACGGATAATCTAAGAGCCAAGTACTCTGTATCACCTGGGAGATATTCCAAACCTTAAGGGAAAAACTCCATAGATTTTCTCTGTTAGTTTATATTGAGAAGCATCTAAGTGGCCAGCTACGTCTCTTTTTCTTACAGTGATTTTTCCCATCATGCTTCATTACACCAGCAGCTGTAAATAGTTTCCTCTTTAGAACATCTGATCCTTGAGCCATTACACTTTTTCCCCTCGTACACCTGTGCCTGCCATATGAACCGCGTGAAATCTTGGAGTTAAGCTCTGGTGCAAGGTGTACTTTAGTGAAAACTTAATCTTCCACATATCTGTCAACAAAATCTGACCAAGCTGAAACAGCATATTGAGTTCAGACACTGTTTTACTTTAATTGCAGGGAAGTGCTATGACAGTGTATCAGTCATAGAGTACTCTCTTCTATCATGGAAAAATGTGTTTTTGCTTGCCAAAATGTTAAATGTGCCTGTTGATACAAGGGAAGCACGCATTTTATTGAACAATATGTTTTTTTCCCCTTAAATAACACTTGCTAAATATATGACCGGTGTTTGCCATAGCTGAACAGTTTTTGGTATTCCTGCGTACTTACCTCCCTTTTAAGAGAGGCTTTATGAGGTTAAGAGCTGTGCGATGAGGGTGGTTCCTGGCCAAGTTGGTCCCATGTTTTTGTTGAGAAATTTTGTAGTATCCCATGTTTTCCAGATGATTGCGTGGCCTCTCTGTAGAGCAGCGTGAGATTCAGGCACACAGATGGAACGTAGAAAATTCATTGCCTTTTGAAAACACTTTCACCCACTGCACTGTTCTGTGTTTGTCCCATTTAAACAGCAGTCGCTATCTCATTTATCAAAATATTAGTTGGAAACCATTAGCCTGTTATTTTTCTCCCTCACCATTCATTGCTTTTATTTTATCATTTCATTTCCTCAGGAGTGGTTCGTGCAGAGCAAAAGAATCAGACATTTTATGATCTGGGTATATTTGATGATGGGCCTTACGAAGTCGGTGATGAGAGCCGCCAAGATAAGAATCTAGTTCCTGTTCCAGCTAACAGTTACTTAGGTAGGATTACGTACATATGGTAAATCTCTTTAGGCTTCTTAAACATTTGTGATCCCAGCCTGCCTGGTGCAGAGATATCAGATCGGAGCAGAAGAGCCTTCATTTGTGGACCCTGTAACATGTCAGCAATTCGGGATAGTTCACATCTCCCTCCACAGTTATGGGCCAGTTCACAGTGTAAGATGGTAGGGACCTGCTGGGGGACCTGCAAGAGCTGCTCATGTAATGAGAGATTTAAGAGCTGTGGTGGGGACCTATGGATGCTCCAGGAGTGATGACAGTCACTCTCAGGGTGAGTATGCTGTACGGATCCGTAGTCCTTAGTCACAGGGTCTTTGCCGTGTGGTATCAGAGGGTTTGTCAAAATCTGAGTTTCTGCATGTAACTTGTTAAGACTGCATTCTCTCTTCCTGGTAGGTGAGCGCAATTTTTTTTATTCTTCAAGTTTTTAAAACTCCAGTAGCCTTTTTACAGGCCTTTAAAACACTACAATATGAGTAGTGTTTGTATTTTGTGTGTGTGTGTGTTGCAGGAGGTGAGTCTCTTGCCCTTTGTGCAAGTACAAAAGCAGAAATGAGTCCTTAGGCCAGTGGATGCTACTGGACAGCAGTGAGATGTGTTGGTGCAGAGAAAAGGCTTCGCTGCGCTTTTGGAAAGGCCTCAAGCCTGAATCATAAAGAACCTTTCTGTTCTAGCACAGATTTCTGTGGTGTACTGATCCACTGCTTCTGGCATATGCAACAAATACAATTTTGGTAACTTGAAACTGGAATTTCTGTGTGAGTGGTGGAAAGCTGAACAGATGGGAAGGGCATTGCTAATATAAAAAGTAAAAGCAAGTCAAGAAAAGAGCCAGCTTGGAGCTACATACCTGTTAGGAGAAATAGAACAACGTAAACTGCTGTTAAATATGAGCAGTAATGACTGAGTATGTAAAAAAAAAAAGGGGGGGGAATCATAAGAGCTTATGTTCGAAAGACAAGCTGATAGCCTCTTCTGGTGAAATAAGAATTGGTGAGGAGTGCTGTGGAAGTGCCTTTTGCTGTGAACAGACTAATACGGACTTTTTGGTGTTTCGTAACAAATGCATTTATCTTGTAAATGTAAACACTGCCTTGTTTGATTTGTCACAGTCAAACCCACTTCCAGGCAAGCCTGCTGTTCCCTCTGTTCAGATGGCAAATAAACATGGTTGGAGCCGCTTTCCTTAACTACTGTTTTTTTCTCTTCAATCTTTCACTCCTGTTCACAGGTCTTCTGTTTCTGACAGCTGTATCTGATACTCATCCAGATCAGTTTGTGTACAAAACATTGCCTCCCGGCACACAGGTGGACAAACCGGTGGATGTAATGATGAATAGCTACTTAGGTTTGTGACCACCTGAGGTGGAGCATCTGGTCAGACACTATCTCCAGACCTTTGACATGAGCCTCTCCCCTCCATCCCCCCTCATCTCCAATACATTGCAAGTAAAAGCATGTAAAAACAGGGAGTCGGATGATGAGTAGCTTGCAAAATGACATGGCTTCAAAGAAACATTGGTTTGTCATGCATTTCTCCAAACCCTCTCATCCCTCCCCTGGGTGGGACTCCCTGAATTCTTCTGAAACTGCCTCATTCTGAATTGCTGTAATTGAGAATTTTCTTAGTGGTGGTGAAGTGTTTCAGAAGGGAGATTTCTATCTGCTGGCTGCTAGCTTTCTTCCTTGCAAGTGCGTAATTTTCTACTTTGGCCTTTACTGGATACATTAGTATATGCAGTATATTCTCTTAACTCAGTTTTTCCTGTTTTTTAAAATGTATTGATTTCCATGAAGAATACTAAGACTAAATTTGTTTGAATATGTCCTTTAGGGGTGCATTAAGTCAAAATTGCCAATTTCACCATTACTGCGTAAAGTGATTCTCAAATACTGTGTACATCATTCATGTAAAACACTGTGCCTGTGCAGTGCCTTTTGTATGTTCGCAGTAGAGCGATGTCAACTTGTACTTGGGCAGTTCTGTAACGGTTTTGCCAGCGGTGAAATGCTCGAGCTATATTCAAGTGGTAAGGTGTGGTCATTTCTAAGCTGGTGCGTTTAAGACTGATCTTGTATTTGGTGTCCGTGAAAAGTAGATCTGAATGAACAATGAAATAATTTGTTTTGTGGGAAAATACTTCAGTGTAATGTATGGAGGAGTGCAGACTTGTAAACATGCATCCACCAGTCCAAAGAGACACGGAGAATTCCCAGGGTATCATACTCGGTTTTACACAAAACTTCTATTCAATATACCACTTTAATATAGTAGGGGAATTTATTTTTCCTGTTAACAATACGAGCCATTAGTTTGCTTGTTTATATTTTCTCTCTTTCTTGGTTAAAGGTTTCTCTTTGGACTCTGGTAAAGGAATTGTCTCCCAGGATGAGATGACTTTTGTGTCTGGTGCCCCAAGAGCCAACCACAGCGGAGCAGTGGTTTTACTGAAAAAAGAGAAGAATCAGAGAGCACTTTCACTGGAACACATGTTTGAAGGAGAAGGGCTGGCTTCTTCTTTTGGCTATGATGTTGCTGTTGTGGATCTCAACAACGACGGGTATGGCCTTCGTTAACTCGTGCTGCTTGTATAATGAAGGATGGCAGTCTGGTTTAGTTCTGCTTTGGTTTTTCACATTAGAAGTACAAGGAATGCCAAGCCTCGCCTTCCATGTCTTGCTGGAGGAAATGGCGACCATCTCGGAGAACCAGTCAGAACACAGTCTACATTTCTAATGATCTAAAGAGTTTTATTTAAACAACTAGTGTAAACAAAGAAAGAAGCAGCAACTCTCATACCCAAAGCAGGCCTTAGAAGATCCTTGTACATCACAAAGGGAATATAATGTGCTTGTAGTATCAGCGGAGTTGTTGCTGCTCAAACAGTTTAACGTACTTTTCAGTCTTTGTTCAGCAGCTCTTTGGCTAGCTGACTGTGAGACCACGGTCTGACCGGTTATTTTTCACAGTTCTTCTGTAAAAGCACCAATTTTTTTTTTTCTTTAAGGTGGCAAGACATTGTTGTTGGAGCCCCGCAGTATTTTGACAGAAGTGGGGATATTGGCGGTGCTGTGTACGTCTACATTAACCGGCAAGGCAAATGGGAAGGAGTAAAACCTATTCGCTTAAACGGAACCGCGGACTCCATGTTTGGTCTTGCAGTTGAAAATGTTGGGGATATTAATCAGGATGGATATCCAGGTGAGTGAAAAACGATTGCAGCAAAAAGGTGTGTGGCTTTTTTGCAAATGTCAGACTTGGAACATCTTAACCCTTACCATGATTGCAAGCTGCAGAAAGAGTACGAATGATTATAGATGTTGCAATTTACTTTCAACAGATATTGCAGTAGGGGCTCCATATGATGGTCTTGGCAAAGTGTACATTTATCATGGATCCAAGAATGGAATAAATACAAAACCAGCACAGGTAATGAAATAACCTTTACTATATATAATCAGTCTTGCACAAAATTAAAGGAATGAGAGGGCTGTCCATCTTCTCCCTTTCCGTTACTATTAGTGGAGTGGTGGGTATGCAGAAGAGTCACAGGACCCTTCAAAGACTGCACTGCTGACCAGAAAGATTACAAATTCTTGATTTTAATAAATGTTTTTCTTTCTGGGGCAGTCCTTTGGCACCAATAACGTGTAGAGAAGGAAGAAGGCATGTAGGTGTGTAAGCTTTGTTTTTTTTGACAGAAATTTGGGGATTTGAAAATAATTAGTTTCTTCATTTTCTCTTTCTCTACTACTACTTTACTTCCTGTTTCAATAAAAACTGTTTATGCCTTTTTTCTTTTTTTCTTGAGGACCACCGTGTTCCATCTGCAAGGTGAGAATGGAACTTGATTACATGTCCTAGAATACTGTTCTAGGAGTGTTGCATATGCAAAACAGTCATTTCTGGTACTCACTGCTATTGCAAAGTAACTTCTTGGAAGAAAAGCAACTCATTGTGGCACTTCAGTGTCATGATTTACCCGAACACAGAGGTCCTATTTCATTGGATCTCTTATCTTTTTTTTCCCCTGGCCATGAGACAATGATGTTCACTTGCTACTTATCTCACTTTTACAGCTTGTAAATGTCTGAATTCCCTCAATCTGTTTTACTTTTTAGATTCTTGATGGTGAAAAAACCAGCACCAGTTTCTTTGGTTACTCTATTGCTGGAAACATGGACCTGGATAAAAATTCCTACCCTGATATTGCTGTTGGTTCCCTTTCAGATTCTGTATCTGTGTTCAGGTATTGTATACAGAACTGTAACTAATTACACCAGTGTTTTGGTTTTAGTTTTTTAAAAACAAACTGCTTAGAAGTGACAAAAAGCTCTTTGGCCTGGAGTGTTATTTTTCCTTCTAGAAGCTGGAAATTTGGGGGGGAGGGTATCCATAAATTGGTTTGTCACTTTATACCCCCTTCTCATTGAGAAGCTGCCTTACAATCAGTACAGGGTAGGAGGGTGAACGTGGACAGTTGCTGTGGAGTGCTGGTGTGCGTAGTGTATCTGTGCCCTAGCTTTGCCCTGTGGTAATTCCTTTGATGGAACTAAGGGAGTGAATTCTTCTCCTTGAAGAAAGGAGAAGTTAACTGACACGTTTGTTGGAGATTTTTTGTGCTGCTCTTGTATAAAAGAACGAAACCAAACCAAACCCCTCTTCAATAGCTGAGGATCCAAAGGCAGTGAGAAATACGGCCTTGCTGAGGTTGCAGTGGGGTCCATAGAACAGCGGTGAGGACGCCCTGCAGACAGGATCCTTTTGGATTTCTGTAGCACGTGCCTTAATTAGGGATGAGGTCACAGTCTTTTGCAGCCCTCTGCTTTTTTTTCCAGTATAATGTACTGTTAAGTTGAATGACTGGTAATGACCAAGAGGACTGTCTCCTCATCTGAGCTGTGAATGCTGCATTAAATTCTGGTCTTTGGTGGTTGCTGTCAGGTCCCAAAGGAGAAAGAGCAGAAGCTCCAAAACTGGTTATCTCCATTTTGGGGATGAAAACAACTCTACCTTTCAGGCAGAACGACCTTTCCTACAATTTTTTGATGATCCTATCTTTAAGGTATATAGTATCTGTGTACATTACACTGAAACAGCACCCACCAAAAGCAACTGGTATTGCTTGTGGAAGAGAACAGAGTAGGTGGAAGGGAAGCTGGTTAGGTTACCAAGTGTTCTGCTTACTCGAAAGGAACTTTAATCATTTGCTGCTAAGGGCAGTACCAAAACTTTCACAAAGGTGAGAACGAAAACCTTTATGGTGACCATCAGCACAAGAGGTGGCCCAGGTAAATGAAATTTGCTAGAACAGGAGGAGGTGGCTTACTGGCTGTTTTAAACCACCCTTAGATGCTTCAGTGAGAGCGGGATCAGCTCATTCATTTGTTGATGTGAACTGTCCTTTCTTGTCCCTTCCAAAAAGGAAGAGAAAGGAGAGGTCAGGCTCAATTATGGTTACAGCCTACATGCAGAGGAGTTGGGAAATGAAAACATTGTTTCCCACAGCCACCCAGGCTCCACATTAAAGCTGTTGTGAACATTAATCTGAATGAACTGTAGTACCTACACTTGGTCACAGGGGATGAATTGCCACTGGGGTTGGAACCATCACTTTGAATTCTCTGGTTTTTATATGTGTATTATAAAATGACAACCACAACATCACATTAATGTACCCTGCTCCCCTGTCAGGCATTTAGTACAACTCTAGCTGGTTTTCGTGACATGCTTTTCTTAGCTTTAAGTAGTTTTATTTTGTTTCTAACCATTACCAAAGCCAAACTGTGTTTCTTGGGGTGTCTTTGTTGCAAGTCAGTGCAGGCATAGAGTGCGTTTGGAATTCATGTGAATTATTGCATTAATCTTAAAAGAAAATGTCCTTCTTGTTTTCCCTTTCTTTTCATTCCCCATTTTTCCCCCAAATGAAGATCTCGGCCTGTGATAAGCATTAGAAGAAGCATTACAGTACAGCCTGACAGAATTGATCTAAAGAAAAAGAACCCTGAGGACCCTAGTGAAATATGGTAATTTTTTAAAAAAACTATTATATCAGAAGCCTTGGTGTATTGAGTTTTCTGTTGTCACAATGTGTTCAGTCAGAGATGGTGTTGAAGTGAAGACACAGGACAGTCATGTGGGTTAAGCAGTGTACCTACATTTGATCGTTTTTGACTTCCTGGATTTGCTGTGACCACTGTGCTAAAGACAAGGTGTGGAATATGTTCTGGTCATAATGTCCATTTTTGAAAATGAATGTCACTTTGCCCCTTCAGACTTTTAACACATAGAATTATCTTAACTTGAACAGCTTTCTCATAAGTAGAGATATAAGAGCAAATGTCAGAAAATATTTTTTCTAGTTGCTTATTAACCATTTTTTGTTGCTTCGTAATTCAGTTTAGTAAGCAGCGAATTACTGTTCTAGCATGAAAACTACAGTCATAAGACTGATAATGTCACTCAATGGACTATTAAAACTTTCCAGTCTGTTAGACCATGCCTTATTGAAGTTAATATTAATTTCATGTCACTTTTTACAGGATGGATGTGAAAGCATGTTTTCAGTATACCGCAAACCCCAGTGATTTAAACCCAAGAATAAGTAAGTTTTGAAGATAAGTATTTTTCATCTGTTTGCCATGTGGTGTTTTTTTTTTTTTTTTCTTTTAGAGCATATAATGGAAGAACAGCACTCAAATTATAGTGACTCATCTTAGACTGTGACTGTCAAATTTAAAATGTGACTCAATACTAAGGTCAATCAGCTATCACACTGTCTGTATTTAGAGTCATGCTGGTGTGTTAGGAAGTTCTGTGGATGACAGACTGAACTCAAGCTTTCTGGGTAATAAAACTGCCAGTGAGCAAACTGCTGCCATACAGACCAAACACATTTTGCCTCTCTAGGTTACTGCCGCTTTAGGAAATAGTTCCAAAAGCCCTTTTTATATATCATTAGTAAGCATAATTTCTTATTGGAGACTTACCCTATGAATCAGTGTTTTGTGTTCATGAAAATGGTTTTGTGGAAATCAGTAACTGAAATAAAAAATCTTTGTATTAATAGGAGCCCAGAAGACTGCCATAAATGTAGTTAAAAATGTAAAGCATTAGTTTCTCATGCCTCCATTTTTTTCCTCTTGTTACAATGCTGCTGTTACTACACCTCAGAAAACTGTGTAGGATGTTGAGAAGAAATGAGAAGAATTTGAAGCCCAAACCTCCTCCCTCTCCTGTGTTGTCTTGAGTTTCTAAGTTACTTGTAAAATCCTTAAGATGTTCTTGAATAAGGTCCTGTTCCTTCAAGAGGTCAAGTGCTTCCTGCTCCCAGAGGCAGCTCATGGGTGCCCGTCTGCACGCTCCCCAGGCTGGGCATGCTGGGGGCTGTTCCCATCCTTGCAACGCTGAATTAGCTCGGTGAATACAGAGATGATTACAAGATGCACAGAGTTCAGATCTATCAAAACGTGCCTCAGCATAGAGCTAGAAAGCTCTAGTCACACTTCTGCTTTTACCAGTGTACCTTGCTCTCGAAATCCTGCTGGCTGCTTAGGTGCTATCTGGGACAAAACAGGAATCGGGGACAGCGGAGTCAGAGTATTTACACAGGTCTGAGTCTCAGCCCTCCACCGGCTCCACAGCAGCAATTGCAGCTCCTCCAGCCAGCTCCGCATGCTGGTGAAGTAGTGGGGGGCTTTTGGAATGAAAGGATTTGGTTTGGAAGTTCACTTTAGATACATGCACAGGGCACCTGGTCCTCAACTGGAGAGGAAGAAAACTGACAGATGGAGAAAGCTTTGTAAATAACTGAAAACAGTTTGTGAAGCCCAGCACTGGCTGAAACAGTCTTCTCGAATAATGTTGTAAAATCTACCTGGAGAAATTAAAGTTCTTTTTAATAAGGCGAGGGTTCTTTTTTATAGTGACCTACTTTATTTCTTCATACAGAGATCAACTACACATTTGAAGCAGAAAACGAGCGGAGGCAGTTAGGCCTGCCGTCTAGGGTGCGGTTTAAAGACCACCTGTCTGATCAGTTTACTGCAAGTACAACCCTAAGGGGGCAGAACTCAAAAGAGTGTGTGACAACCAAGCTTGTGCTGCAGGTAAGGCAGAGTATTTTAATTTTATTTCATTTAGATCCATTTAAAACAAAAGCTCTTTTTTAAAACATAAAAGCTCTTTTTGTCAGCTTTATGGTATGTTTGTGTATAACTTAAAAGTCACATGCAATATAAAGCTTCAAAACTAGAAAACAACCACAGTTACGTAGTACCTTACTGTTCCCTTCACGTGTGCTTGCTTCCTCCTGTCGCCTTTCTTACAAAGTACGAATGAAGGTTGTAGCCACTGCAGCATGCTCCTGGAGGTCAGTAGAGCTGAACTAATTTAGAATAGTAGGGAGGGAATAAATGCCAAAAATGGAGAACTGTTTCCAACAGAAGTAACTGTTACAGAATTTAACAGTGTGACTGGCTAGGAAAAGAATTCTAGCCCATGGGTTTCGGAGGGGCTGAATGGGCAGGATGGGGAAGGCTGGTATGTGCTCTCTGCCTTGGCTGCTACGCTGGCCCTTGAGGGTGGCGATGCTCCAGGAGCTGAACAAATTCTCTGTCGGCTCAGGAGTAACGAGCCAGCCTCCAAAAGCTGCTTTGACCACAGCAAATTAACGAGCTTGAACTTACGCTATAGGGAGAAAGTGTGTTATTTTACTGTTGTTGTGTGAGTTTCGGTTGCCTGAGTTACCATCTGTTCCTAGGAATTCTCAACGGTGAGAGACATCACCAGATTGGGAAGCCGGGGGGGGGGCACAGCAGGGCTAGGCTCCTTCTGTTCTTGCACTTTTTTAGACAATGCCGGGTTTCTATATAGTGAATAGTTTTAATGCTGCCAAATGTACCTGAAAAGGTTTTGCTTTACTGCTTGTTCTAAAGTGTATATAAAAAGTCAGTCTTTGTGTTGTTTTAATTCCCTGCACTGTACACTAACTATGACATTTAAAATATGTTAACAGGAAAAAATTAAAGATAAGCTACGCCCCATTCCGATATCAGTCAGTGTTAAAATTGCTGGCCTGGATTCTAGCTCACCGTCCACACGAAAAGAGAGAGCACTTCCGGATCTTATACCAATTCTAAATTCAAATGAATCTGAAACAAAGACCACAAAAGTAAGCTTTTGATATCCCATTTCCCCACAAATCTGCACTTTGATAAATCACTGAACTTTAAAGACTGTAGAAAGCTAAATTATGAATGAAGGAAATAACTGGGGTGGCACTGAACGTGTAACTACTGGCTTATATTTTATATTCTGTTATGAACTTGCTACAAAATGTTATGGACTAGATCTTGTGTTTCTTTTGCAAGAAAGATGAAGTTGGTACAGGTGTTAGGTTTTTTTTTCTCTCCCCAAAAAGTTTAGGAGGAAATGTACTTTTGTTTAAAAATGGGAATCCATTGTCTCCTGCTGTGAACACTTGTCTCACATCACAAAACAATGTACGGTCTCACTCTTCCACGGTTAGGATGCTGTAACAGCATTAGAGCTCTGCAGCAGTGACATAAGAGAGAGTGAGTATCTTGGGTAAAAGATCTCATTTCCTCAACACTCACTGAAGAATCAGACTTAAGGATGTTATTCCTGATTAGAAGTGTACCTCTCAAAATTATCTAACTTGGCCTTTTAGTCACATTTGAAGTTGTAAATTATCAGCATCAGCGCTGTGTCTCTCAAAAACTCTCTTGACAGGCAAGAAGCAAGAGTCAGGTTAAAATCTTGCTCTGTCCAGGAAAGTGTCTCCAAGTTCCCTGTAGATGCTGTGATGAAGTGCACATCAGAAATCTTGTTTTAAGCCAGTATCATGTGGCATGCAGTAAACGTGCTTTGGTTTTATTTAGGTGGAGTTCTTAAAAGAAGGATGTGGAGAAGACAATGAATGTCACAGCAATTTGAAGCTTCAGTACCGGTTTTGTGCTAGAGAGGGAAATGAAGACAGGTTTACTTACTTACCAATGTAAGCCTTGGTTCATGCATCGCTAAAATTCAAATTATTAACAAGTGATTAAAAGAACTTCTAGGAGGGGGTTTTGGGAGATAAAGCAGCTTTGTTCCTGTTAGTCTGGCAGGCACAGCCCGGTGTACAGACCTCTCCGGGTGAGGAAGGTGGGGGGAGTGGGGCTGAGTTTTAGAAGAAAAGAGGTGGCACAGAGTCACATGGATACAAAGTGGCCACAACTGTGCAGGTGTGGGGTAAAAGTTAGGAAAAAAAGTTTCTAACCCCTAGAAAAATTAAATTCTACGCCAGCCTTGCAGTAGTTTCTTGTGTGTGCTACTGTTAACTATTTCTGAGATGAAGTTTGACTGCGAGTATGACAACGTGAGATACTATGGCCTAGTAACCTCAGACAAGCGGTCACAGAGAAGTGAACAGAGAAATCATTTCACTGTAACACGCACCTAACACCCTGCTGCATCCCTCCTCCCTTGAGGGCCAGTGACAGTAGAAAGGAGGTGTAAAACAAGCAGAAGGAGGTATGTTTACTTGCTGTCAACAGTCAACTTCAGCAGCGAGTGCCACGAGCTGACTTGGCAGCCAAAACCACGTGTGCTTCACAAGGTGCAAGTGCTGGTTCAGAAATACTGTGAACTCTTGGCTCCCTGAGGGGTGTATAAGTCTGTTACATCCTGCTAACTGCTGGCCGCTTTCAGAGACAAGTACTGCTCTGGGGAAGAAACCTATGACCATTCAAGTGTTTATGGTCTTACAGGAATTCTTTTCTAATGCAGGGAATTCTATTTGGGTAAACCATAGTTAGAAGAAATGTGTTCGTACACATTTGTTTTCCTAATGCTCAAAGCCCTGTATATTCTGTTTCTGTAGTGAAAATGGCCTGCCAGTGCTTCTTCTGAAAGATCAGAAAGATATTGCCCTGGAAATAACAGTGACAAACAATCCATCTGATGCAAAAAAGCCACAAAAAGACGGTGAAGATGCATATGAAGCTAAACTAATTGCAACTTTTCCAGACAGTCTGACATATTCTGCATTCAGGGAGATGAGGGGTTATCCTGTAAGTATTTTTAAGAAAAAAGATACTCACATTTTAAAATATTTTCAGCATATATTTACTTTTAAATGTATTCTGTTTAATCAGGAAAAACAGCTAACATGTGGTGCTAACCAGAATGGTTCTCAAGCAGAGTGTGAACTTGGAAATCCTTTCAAAAGAAATTCCAACGTAAGTTGCACCTATTTTACTCAAATTATAAAATCTGATTCCTGACTGCAGTCATCCAGTTTCTGTGTGTCATAACTGGAAACTTGATTTGGATCTGTCTTTTTAACTCTAGAACTTGATGGTGTATTTCTGCAATACTGCATATGTTAATATGTTTTATAAAACCTTTACATATTTTATGGATGTTCTTTCTTGTCTAGGTAACCTTTTATCTGATCTTAAGTACCACTAAAGTTAATGTTGATACAACAGACTTGGACATCAATCTGAAGTTGGAAACGTAAGATTTTTTTGTGTGTGTGAGCACTATGTTTTTATATGCGGTTGTAAACATTTTGAATTAATTTGTTTGATTCACAAAAGCAATTTAATAGTAATGTGAAAACCACTAAATTTGTAAAATAAACAGCATTGTTTCCTTTTCATTGTAGAACAAGCACTCAAGTTAATTTGACTCCAATTATAGCTAGTGCTAAAGTGGTTCTTGAATTGCTTTTATCGCTCACTGGGTAAGTGTGATAGCATAACAGATGGGGGAGGGGGCACGGCTGGGGACAACAGTTTTTCTGCAGACTTCATTAAAATCTGATTATTCTATTATTATTGAACAGAGTTGCGAAGCCTTCTCAGGTGTATTTTGGAGGTGACATTGTTGGTGAGAGTGCCATGAAATCGGAAGATAATATTGGAAACCTCATAGAGTATGAATTCAGAGTAAGTAATTTAGATTAATTCCAGCAGCTGCTTTTAATCAAATGAAGAGCTTCTCTCTTTTTGCATTCAAATACTTGGAAAAGTTGCTGGATTTAAAACTGGCGTTTCTTGTCCCAAAGTCCTGCTCGGCCTATGCAGTCTGACTGCAGACTAGAGCTTCTGTAGGCCTCCGCATTTTACAATCATGTTTTGAGGCAGTGGCCTGAGGCTGGCTGTATGCTTATTTCTTCAGAGCAGTTCATGCACATTCAGTTGTACAGCATAAAACCCCATGCAAGCAGGGAACAAAACTTAAACCCAGGCCTCTAACTGTGGCGTGCCCAGGTGTTAGCTGGCGCACGCAGACAGCGAGTATCTGTAGTTACTGCTTGCAGGAGTGAGCAGGCACAGGAAGACGCGGCGGGAGCCACTTTGAACGTGTGGGTCTATTTCACTGTTTTGGTCTTCTGCCTAATTAATAAATCCAGGAGAAAGCTAAGAGAGACGAGTTTGGTTCTGTAAAAACTCTGAGTTGCTTTTTCTACACCATTAATGCAAGCCCCCACTGTCCTGTTTGTCAGGACTGAAGTCCATCTCTGTCAATCTTTAACTTCCTTCTGTACCTGCATGCACGCGTTAAAGTAGAAGCAGTTAGAATATCTGTTTTAGAACTTGCTATTGTGAACAGTAACACTAAAAAAGCAAAAAATAGGTTGGAAAACAACTTCCAGACTTACAAGAGCTGGATATCTCTCTGTGTCAGAGTTCCTTGTAAATTTGCAATTTTAGCCTCAGTTACGTAATGGAATGATTTGTTAACTCTAAACTGGAGTTGTTGCTGTTTCACGTGAAGACAGATTTCTAAAAATGAACTGCTTAAAGTTCACGCTAGGGAATTTTAATCCTTATATGTTTAAACTCTGTATTTACTTGCTATCTAAGTGTGCTAGTTTTAGTATATGCTTTGTCTTCATACTCCGTTTCGACCGTCTTTCATCTGTTTTTACATTTCCTGTTAGCTGCATGCTTAAAACTTGCCCGGGTCAGTAACACTTTCAGTCGAGACCAAAATCCCTTTAAAAAGTATTTCACAGTTTAAAGAATGTTTGTTTTAACAGGTAACTAACTTGGGCAGACCACTGAAAACATTTGGTACTGCTTCCCTGGACATCCAGTGGCCGAAAGAAATCAGTAATGGCAAATGGCTGCTTTATTTGATGAAAATAGATTCCAAAGGCTTGGAAAAAGTCTCCTGTCAACCTGAGAATGAAATCAATAGTTTGCATGTTGCGGTATGTTACCCTGTCTTCTGTTCATGACTTGGCACAACATCAAAGCGGCGCAGCATGTGATAGTAGGGCATAAGAGCTTGCCCCCACAAGGATTTTTTTTGTCTTGAGCAGCTCACCAGCACAATACATGAACACTGTATCAAGGGTTAAGCTTATTCAGAGACTTCATAACAGCTAATGTGGATAACACGCTGAAGGCTAGGTGCTATGTCGTGGTGACTGTTTTTGCAGTGGGCTCTGCTGTCATATGCTCTTATAGGATGAAATTGCCAATTGCTGTAACAAATTTAATCAGCATTATTGAAATCTGATCGAGTTCTTACACAGAAAACAATAAACAACAGTAAACATCTCCCCAGCCTGGGGGAATTCCATGTACTTTTTTAAAGACAAAAGGGCTTTCACTTGAATTTACTTATTTACAACAAATATGATAAAAAGA
>Ga0181612_178198_pt1 | contig 22568 bp, 18 predicted proteins | sample HoacroProtozoa21_FD_119630 | JGI IMG/M metagenome (GOLD analysis project Ga0181612, IMG submission 119630) | Hoatzin crop microbial communities from Cojedes, Venezuel. Combined Assembly of Gp0051906, Gp0051904, Gp0051908
ACTGATGAAGAAGTTGAACAGGGCTGGGCATAGACTGAGTAATTACTTCTAATGGAAAAAATAAAGGAAATGTTAGTGATGAGAACTCTTATTTATGTCAAATCTATATCAAACTCTACCTAATACTTCCCTAAGATTTAAGAACTCCTCGCAAACTGGTCTAACATAAAAAATTAGTACAATTATTAGAAATGTTTACTTTATTATTACCTCTGCATCTTTGCCACCCACTCTATGTTATTTATGTGCCCTTCTTTGGATTAAGGATAGGTTGAACTGAAAGTACTTAAACACACCATCTGCAAATATGAAGTACTAGCATGCTATAAGACTAGTCCTGCTAAGCAGGGCAAAATAAGCCCTATTTTATTACAATTCACATACGTTAGCAAGCAAATGATAGTCCCAAGCATTCAGTCTACAGCTGATTATTGAAATTATGTTTTATTCCTTGATTATTGACAAAGGCATTATTTGTAAGCTTTGAGTCATTATTTATGTATCACTGTATTACTTTCACCTAATTTTTATTTATCTAAAATGATGAAAGCTTGTGATTATTTCTTCATTCATTCCTTGATATTTTTTAGAAGCCAAATTATTTCTGTATCTTTATGTAAAATTCCTCTATAGCTGTGGGTGGAAGGAAGGAAGCTGGTGAAGTAATTCTGAATTCATCTTAGCAAAATTCATTTTGCTACATAGAAGTATATTTATGTTTTTAATTAAAAAAAAAAAAGAGGCTGTAAATTGCTGATCAATTTTGCAATGTTCTGTCATCTCCCATTAATGCAAATATAGAAGATGTATTTCACAAAATAAATATATGGAGGATTCATGTGGCAGGCTGATAGTCTCTCTTTTTACAGTATCTAGTGCAAAATAGCTATAACCTAGCTGATGTCTCTCATCTCTACAGTAATACAAATGTTAATAAATTCTACCAGTTAAAATGTGATGTTTAGAGAGGGATTACTAAACAGTACTTACATAAGCATTATCAAAGAGTTGTATCTATTCTATATAACAGATCAGTCATCAAGCACAATTGGGGAAAGAACAATACGCAGGGGACTTGCGTGGCATTTTGCTTTTTTATACGTAGACTAGCAACTCAGATGATATTCAGAAGAGACACAAAGGTTATAATAATCAGATTTGCTTTTTCAGCGCTGTCACTGTTACTGGGTTAGCCACACACCAGATCCCTCCTCAGTCCCTCCCTGTCTCATATGTGCCTTCCTGAGTGGCAGATGAACTGCTCCATCCCCTGAGGTTAAGTCCTGCAGATCCCTGACTCACAGCTCCGTCCCCCACTGCAGCAGGCTACCTGGCCAACTGTGTCTCCGCAGCCAGTCCTGCTGAATTTAGTGGTTGAATGGGACCTTTTTTTGGTTCGACTTGCAGTAGGGAATGCAATGACTCAGAACAGCTTTTCAACACGAAAGAGCAGCACTAAGGCCATATGATGATAAAAAATGACCCAAAACCAGAAGCAAATGAATAAAGGTTATTTGATCTGAAACTTAAGTAGGTCTAACTCATGTCAAACACTATCCCTAGAGGATGGAAAGTCACTAGGATGCAATACCAATCTCTCTGTTCCTTTTCTCTCCCTTCCCTGCCACAGCTCAAGATTTTTCAGATATGCAAAACCCCTTAGAGCAACTGAGCTCCTAGTTATTTCTCAGCAGGATTGTCCAGCAAGGGACACAGGAAAAACATTGAAAAACACTGCTTCTTCTACATTCTTCCCATCTTAATACTTCTTTAAATCCAAAAAAATTGCTACATGATCTCTTTACCATTCCCACAAAATCAATATGAGTCAGCTTGAAAATCTTAAAAAAATAGAATTTAAAAAAAACCCTGCAAAATAAAACTAGACATAGACTCTTATCCAGTAGGTTAAAAAGTACGCTAATCTTAGCATGATCAGAAGACAAAGGTGATAAAAAGTCCTCCAAATCAAAACATCGCCCATGTATTTAAGTTTTCAATTATTCACTCAGCAAATACAACAAATGCCCTTCATGCTCTTTCCATGGGGGACATGAGATAGCCCTCTGCTCTTGTGGAGACATTCAAAGAGACCAGATCCCTTTATGTTCTAGTCTGGCTTGCTACTGTAGGAAACAGGAAGGACATGAAGATGAGGAATGGTCAGTGACAAAGCATAAGAGAAATGCACACAAGAAAGCACTAACTTGTTGGAGTAGAAGACAGAAATCAAAACAGTAGCTTTTCATGAGTAAAATTACCTTGTGTACATACTGAGTAAAAGTATAGTGTATGAGAATATTCGGTAGTTCTCTCCACTTGTTCTTAATGGCAGATGACTTAAATAAAGCTCTTTCTTTCATTTTGAACAAACATTTGCTGTAAAATGCTTAGCCAAAAGCATGAATCAGACCTCACATAACTCACCTAAGGAACTCACTGCACACAGTCCAACGATATATGAAAGTTACGAGGACAGCAACTCAGGTAAGACATTTTAGAGACTTAAAGAAAAAAATGCACAGAGCTAGGGGAGGGTTTATTAGTTTTGAAGAAATGCCCATCATTCCAAATAGAAATTGTCAAGAAGTGTTAATCTTTGCAATTACAAGACTTCTGTTTAATCATATGCAATGCAGGGACACAAACCAACAAAATACAGAGCTTGGGGTCTGGAAGAAGCATCTCATTCTGGAAGATTTCTCAACGTGAGGAGTTCAGCCTTCTGGAAAGGCTACAAAAATGAATGGAGGCTGGTGAAGAGGGGAGCAAAGACACACATCTCTGAGTTGTTCTTCAGGGTTGTAAATAATACACACCAGAATGATTGTTTCAGGGTCTCTCTAGAATGATTGTTTCAGGGTCTCTCTAGATACAGGAAGGGAAGTCTGAAGTATTATTTACTTAATAGTCATGAAACCCCCTTCACCTTACCACCCGCTGAAAAGCACAAACCCCACCCAGCAGGTGGGGACCACCTTGACTTTTAAACCATTAGAATGCTCAAAGATCATTCATACAGGAAGGCAGTAATCCTATTACTCATATCTGCATGTAGTTGTATGGTACATCCAGTATCATTTTCGCTAAAAGTGACTAGCATATAAAAATTGTGAATTGCTGCCCAAAAGGCAGATTCTTACATAGCTGATCATTAATGTGTTTCTTGTACCTTTTTCTGAAACAGCCAGTATTGGCTGCTGTCAGGGACATAATAATCTATTAGACAAACTTATACCAATCCAGTGTACAACAGTGATTTCTAAAAGTTTTTGCTTAACTGAAAACAGAATATTAAGTGTTTATTTGAAGACATATGAAAGCAGTGTTTAATGATATCCTACGGAGTTCACAGATGAACGTGCTTGCTATTATTGCTATTGTTCCTTTGTGGAAGCTCCTGATGCTGACAGTAAGATATCCAGTCATTTTTCATCTCCTGCCCTTAGCTGTAACTTTTGTGCTATTTCAAACAAAAACCACAAAACACTGACCCCCCAGAAACAGAATGTAATTTGGGATGACAAAATCTGTCATTGTATTGTTGTAAAGACACAATTTAAAAGAGTTAAAATAGATATGCAAATTGCAATGTCTAGTATTCAGTGATATGCCTGCAAGAACATCAGGTAGATGCAATCAAGCAAGGAAAATGATGCTGTTTTGAGGATCGCACCTTGAATCTAAAGACCGGGCCTCAGCTGAGGGCTGCAGAATGTAAATTCCCTTGTTAAACTGCTCATTTATATATATTTAAAAGTAGAGATCATAATACAGAAAAGCACCATACTTACGAGACTTGCTGGTCAAACTAAAGGGCAAGAAGGAAATGTACAGGCAGTGGAAGCAGGGACAGGTATCCTGGGAAGACTATAGGGACATTGCCTGGTTGTGTAGGACGGTGTAAGGCAGGCCAAGGCGCAGCTGGATCTGAACTTGGCAAGGGATGCAAAGAAGGTTAAGAAGGGCTTTTACAGGCATGTGAGCCGGAAAAGGAAGGTCACAGAAAGCGCACTGCCTGATGAACAAGAATGGAAAACTGACAACAACAGACAAGAAGAAGGTGGAGATACTCAAGAATGTTTTAACATCAGTCTTCAACGGGAGCATCTCTTCCCATACCTCTCAAGTGGATGGGCCATAAGACAGTGACTGGGGGACCAGGGAAGAGCTATGGATATTGTCTATCTGGGCTTCTGTAAGGCCTTCAACACAGTCCCTCACAACATCCTTCTCTCTAATTGGAGAAATATGGATTACTGCATCCAGCTCTGGAGCCCCCAGCACAAGAAGGACATGGATCTATTGGAGCAGGTTCAGAGGAGGGCCGTGAAGATGATCCAAGGGCTGGAGCACTTCTGCTGTGAGGAAAGGCTGAGAGAGTTGGGGCTGTTCAGGCTGGAGAAGAGAAGGGTCCAGGGAGACCCCATTGTGGGCTTTCAGTACTTAAAGGGGGCCTATAGGAAAGATTTGGGCAGACTTTTTAGCAAGGCCTGTTGTGGTAGGGCAAGGGGCAATGGTTTTAAATGGAGGGTAGATTCAGACTGGATATGAGGAAGAAATTTTTTATGATGAGGGTTGTGAAACACTGAAACAGATTGCCCAGAGAAGTGGTAGATGCCCCATCGCTGGAAACGTTCAAGGTCAGGTTGGACAGGGCTCTGAGCAATCTGATCTATTTGAAGATGTCCCTGCTCACTGCAGGGGGGTTGGGCTAGATGACCTTTACATGTCCCTTCCAATGCAACCTATTCTGTAATTCTGTGAACTACAAGGAATCATGTTGCCACTTAAGCATTTGTAGGTTACTTTAAGAATAAAGTCTAACTCAGGATCTACTTTATTCATATATGTGGATTTTCTTTTTGATTTATTTACTCCTATATGGCCTTCCTGTACTTATAACACCCATAAGATAGTGCAAGATACAGTAAGAGGATGTAATGAAACTGCAATAACTGAAAAGACAAGTTTATAAAAAAACTAAAACTGGTCACCTTTCTTTCATAATGAAAGACATCAGAGAACTGATAAAAATTACTGCAGCAAAAAATGATAATTTCTGCAGTGAATCTGTCCCTTCCCTCTCTCACAATGGATCCATGGTGGATAGTCTTAAAAAATGAAGTCATGCATGTCAAAAAGAATGCAGGAGTGAAGGTTAACAGTGAAGTGGCTTTTTTTAAAAAAAGGCTATTCTATGGAAATATTTTGATGAAACTAGTAATTTGGCCTTGCACATATCTTTTTGACACAACTTAAAGTTTTAATACTGTGTTGAAAGGAGAAGGTGCAATTTTTTTGTTATACCTTCCATTTTGCAGAGAAGGAAGAAAATTTTGTGTGGTATAGCTGACCCTCTGCTTTTGTGCACTCTGTCTTCTGTATTAGATATTTGCCTTTTTTTCAGCAGTGTTTGTGAACCGTAACAACAAATAGCAATTTTTGTTTAAATGAAAGCTGTTTAATACCTCTCCCCTTCTCTCTGCTGTGGTGCGTTTCTTCCCATGGCAACAACCATGGTGCTGTATTTCAGAGGCCTGGGTAGGCTGTGGTGGGGGAGAAAACAAGCCAGGAAAGGAGGTTATTGCTGATTGAGAAGTGTGGGAGAGAGTGCGAGTGAGAACTTCGCTGCCTGTGTGCGTCTTCAGAGCTGGGAAGGGATGGGGATATGCTGCCATTACTCCTGCTTCCCAGAAAAGTGATCCTACTTCAGGCACCCCATTAGTACTGAGTGAGCTCTAAGTGCAGCCGCTCTGGGAGCTTGGAGAGTCCTCTACAGAGTCATTTCACGATACTGATGTGCCTTTTCATGTCCTCCTTTTCCTTATTTGATTTAGTCTGATCGTTTCAAATGATGCTGTTGGAGGTGCACTGCTCCAAGTGAGAATCAGCACAAGGGCTTCAAGCTTATAAACTCAGTCAATGCCTTGGGGGGTAAGGATGCTTTCAACCTACTTTTTTACACATGCAAGAGGACCCATTATATGCCCCTCTTAAAAGGCATTCTTGTCAAGGAACATGTACCAATCATTAAAGCTGCTTTTTCCTGAAGTTTTAGGTTAGGTTTCCTTTTTAACACAATAATGAGCACTTAGTTTGGCAATATGTCTTTTCTCATCCAATTTTTTTAACCCAATGTCCTGCACCTGATCTAAATGTGAAGGAGGTGTCATTTCATTAAAAAAGTGAATATTGGATAAAGTCTTGAAATGTGGGTGCTCAGCCATGGCTATCGGGCTGTGCAATCAGACAGGCAAATGTCTCCAATCTGAGATTTTGTTTTTGTGAAGGTTGTGAGTACCCTTCTTTCATTAGCCATCACAGCCTAGACCTGAAGTTGCAAAGGAGTGAAAACGGCTAGAAGTCCACTGACAGGCACTTCACCGTTATACTAACACTGAGCATAACCCGTGTTCTTAATGTCACTGAATACCAGCCAGCAAGCGGTGCGGATGCTTGTGCTTGGGCACAGAAGGGCTGGCCCTTGTCAGAAGGAGGTTGCTGCCATGTGCCCCACTCGGGGCCTCGGGCTCCCCTTTCTGACACAGCTGCTGCCTGGCAGCGTCCTGGCAGTCTTTTCAATACCTGAAATGCATTTACAAAGACAAAGTTCATGCTCCACGTGCAAGGTTCTTCAGAAAGGGAAAATATGCATCATCCTGTTTGGAGAAAGGACAGAAAAAAGATCAGTGAAGATGTGTTTCAGCTGACTATGAAGTGTCAATAATAAGTGAACATAAAGAAAATTAGTAAACTTAGGAACACCATTTATTCTTATCTTATTCTCAGCAATTACTCCCTTTCTTATTCTTGTTAAACTGAAAACAAGCAGTCAGTGATGATAAAAGGTCTGTAATATTTTGTAATAATGAAGCTTAATGCATGGTCTATAAATACAGTAAAGTTTAATAATTTCCTTAGGAAACTAAGAAAAAAGGGAAGATTTTATTCATTTACATAGCTGCATGTTACTTTTCTCTCTCGAATTCTTGTTTGTTATGCAGAGAATGCATTACTGAAGACATGGTGGTAGCTGGGTGCGTGTCTTTGGAAAAAAGCATTAGCCGTAGTTCCTGAATTGCGGTGGAAGACTGGCTGTGGCAGGCTTTCACAGCTCTCCATCAGTGACGAATGTCCTCTGAGGATCAAGGTGAAGTGTCCTGGTACAGAAACCGGTGCTGGGAGACAAAGTTGAGAGGGAGACAGAGGGAGGGCGGGCTGTTTTCATGGTGCCAGATCTGAAAGCATGTTAGGCTGACAATGTCTGAGACTGGGAGAGGGAGAGGAAGGTTTCGTAAAATGTGCTAAAGCTAATGCAACAAGCACGAGAACAAACAGTAATTTTTGATATCTAGAGCAAGCCTAATCATTTTTAATATCTAAAGTAAATAGCAACAGTTGAGCAATTACTATTGGTATCTGGAATAACACTTTGTATCTGAACTGCTGTGAAAATAACAGTTTTCCAAAGTCCCGTTTGTGATATTGACCCAACAAAACTGAATCCCAGAATTTTTAGTTCTAATATTTAATATGACACAAGCTTAATGGGACCTATATATCTCTATGGTGTTCCATTGTTTTTCCTCATCAAGGGGTAAATAAGCTTCAAAGCAATTTTTAATCTATATGTAAATTAGGTATTATTGTAGCATCTGTAGCAAGAATCAGTGAACACATAAGGACAGGGGACATTTGCAGCGAAACAATACAAAAAGAAGACAAGTTCTTGTCCAAGAGTGGTTGGACGTTGATGGAGATGGTAGATATGATTTGGTTTAAGGACAGTTCCAATTAGTTTGTTAGCAGTGTAGTGGTTTATTTTTTCATCACTCACTGTTCTTGCTTAGCAGGAGGGTGCTGTTTCTCTCCTCTGAGGCACATATTGTACACCTGTTGGTAGATCTATACTAATGCTCATAATGTTGTCTATTGTTCATAATATCATTAACTAGGTGATCCCAGGAGCCACCCTTACCATCGCCACAGAAATCAGTGAATATGACATGATGCTACCAGCCTCATAGGGAGCTAGGAACTGCTCTGCTCATGGCTGTACTTCAGTATGGTCCTGGCCAAGCCGCCCTGTTAGCTGAAGGCCCACTCAGTGGCGTGAGAAGCCAGCCAGAACCGAAGTTGCTATGTATGGCACCATTTCTGAAAGGGTTGCTGCTCAGTTCAGCTATAAATGAAGCACTGTCAGTCATGCAGTCCTACTGTGAATGAATGCTTTAAAATGTACTTGGAGATTGGCTGGTATGGTAGTGGTAGTGGGCAGTTATGTGAGTAACACAGCCTGTTCTAAGCCCTGTAATTCTTGGGGGAGGAATGTGTTGCCCGTCCTGGAACATCACATGCGAAAGGGGAGCTGTGCTGGCAGAAAGGCAGCTGAGCAGCTTTCACCCTGACTGCCAGGGAAAGGTGGCAATTGGGGCCACTGCAGCCAGCAGCCAGCTCACTTCAGAGTCTCTCTGCATGCCCAGCTCCATCCTGTACTGCAGCGGAGCGATGGGAGCCATCACTAACAGCTGTTGTCTCCAGCCTGCGAGTTGTCCTGGAGTTCGCTTCCCTCTGGGCTGCACGGCCTGTAGCTCTCTGCCATGCAAAGATTTTGGTATGAAGCATAAGGCCAGTATGGCTTCCCAGAGCAGCGTCAGCAGTAGGATCGTATGCACTGGCAGTGTGAGTCCGTTACAAAATTTCATGTCAAAAAGATCTTCACATCTGATTTGCAGAAAGACTTAGTAGCAGGATACTTTGTTTAATAGTTCTCTTAATTCCACAGTTGTTCCATTTTCAGCATTGGCTGCCTGCTGCAAAACTGCAGAGGGCTGAAATCTTCCATTTGAGAGAGAAATGAAAGGAGAGGGGGTGATTTCTAACCCCATGCTGACAAAGAAATCTTTCCAGAAATGAAGGGAGTATGAAGATCTATAGGGATGTTTTTCCAGAAGTCTGCAAACAGTCTGCCATAGTATCTCACAACATCATCCAATAGCTTAAGCAGTCCTGATCCTTCCCCAGTGTTTACCCTGCTGTATTCAGCGACAAGCACATCCTTGCTTAAAGCCCATTTTTGCTAGCTGAAACAAGCTGAGCTTCTTCAGTCCTGTTGCATATAGTTAGTTGTCCATCACCGAGCTCAGAAGGTGTTAATACAAACTGCAGAATTGGAAGGGAGAGCTACGAAGATGAAAACATAGGGCCGATTAGTGCAAGAATGCTATGGCTTCTGCAATGCTGGATTTTGTAACAGTCTTTCAGACATTTTGGAAGGAATAGATTTCCTCTCTGGAGGGCTCCATGTGACAGACAGTGTTTGTCAAAGAGCAGCATGGTGTCCCATTACAAGTTCTGGCGTTGTCCTGTCCAAAAGGTCTTGGTTCTATACAGGCAGGCAGGTGGGTTCAGTCATATCTATGCATCTGATTAAATCCAGAGGCATCTCCAAGGTATGGTTGTTATGCTGTTGGTTCATACTGTGACCCCTGCCAAGCTGCACAAGGTGATGGGAGTGGAGCTGGCGCGGTTCAGTGGAGCGGTGTCAGGGTGCAGATGCAATGCTGCAGGGACACTCTGCAGTGCTGATGTTGGGCAGGTGCAGGGACAGAGCACTTATCTAGCTGAAGAACATTCGGAAGACTGCCCGTGTTGTAAGAAAGAAACATACAATCTTGCAACAGCAATGACAACTGTATTATTAGGGGAGGTTAAAGAAATCAGTAACTTTGCCAGATACCTTTTGTTGGGGAAACCCCCCCACCCCGAACTCTTTAAACATCTCTAAAGGATATTTATGTAGGAGTGGAGGGAACATGGCAGTTTGCAAACCAGGGCCTTCAGCGCTAATGCAGCAGGTGGCCCTCGTTCGGGAGATTGATTGAAAGTGTGATAAACTTTGAAAAAATTTACATCCTGCTGGAACTTGAGCTGATGCACAATTCCCACTGCATCTGAGTACACACTTAAAACCTGATTCAGCAAAGCTTATTTCTTGTGACATTTCTTGTTCAATGCTTTCCATCCTTGACATGAGTTACTCTGCTCTTGTGAACTTAAGAATAGCATGGAGAAGCTATGACAAGTCAGTCTCCCTCTCCTGCAAAGCTCCAGAAGTATCTTCTTTACATTAGATACCTTGATTAAACAGATTCATTTGTGAAATTGCTGGCTGCCATTGACTGGGCAGTCAACTAGAAGGATTCTTGACAGGTTCACTATGTTCTGCTGCACTGTTGCAGAAAAAGAAGGCAAGGAGCAGAAAGTATGATACATCTGATAACAATCAGAGCAAAAACTCAAAAAAGGGGAGAAAATATGTTAACTTGTAGTGTCTTAAACCTGAGTCTCCCTTAGACAGGTTCTTTGAAGTGGGAACACCTATAAAAATAAACTTCTATCGTGTCACCTGTTTTACACTTCTCATTTGGCTGAATATTTGTGGAACTGGGTGCTGGAAGTTTTGGGGTCTGTATTTTTAAGAAGCATTTTTTGCATGTTTACAGTTCACCTTAAGCTGCAAAATGCTGTTGTAGGCATCCGAGCACCTATGTCACACTGCAGGTTCAGGACACTGAAATGCAACAGTGGAAAAAAAATCTGTACAATATTAATGCTGTTTGGTTTTTAATTTATATATATTTTTGTTTATTTTTGATAAAGAATACTGTCGGATTTAAAGAAGAAAAGGATTTTTAAAGCTAACTCCGGAGCCAAATCAGGATTATTGGGTTCACCCCTTTTTGTATTTCACTTACGAGAATACTGCAGTACAAAATACTCTGGCAGTGGTTGTTATCTAGAGATTTTCCATTAAAAGTTTTCATGCTCCGCAGTCTAATGCAATAACGTCGAGAAGCAAACAGAACAAGGAAATCTTCATATAGTTAGCAATAAAACCCAGGAAAAAATTTACAATGACAAATCATATCCAGTTTGTAATTTTTGACTGTTTCAAACTTTTGACTTTATTCAAAATGTTTTTCTGCCCCCCCATTTTTTTTAATAAAACATTCTACTGCCCGTTTGAAGGAAAACTGAGAAAAAAGATTGAGATCCTAAACCTAGAAGCTGGTGGACTTGAAAACAGGCAAGCATACTTTAAAACAGAGCTCTTGGTGCTCTGGAGATACTATAAACATCATCAATAATGCTCCAAGGAGCACTGACATCCTTTTAAAACCTCAGCATACTTCACCATTTGGGAAAGTTGTGGCAGCAGTACATGGCCTAATGATATTAAAATGAACACACATCAAGAGGATTTTCCAGTATTTGAAACACGTACCATCCCACATGCCTTTTGTCATGAAATAAACTTCATTGGATGGCAAAAAGCCCATGAGGGTCTGTCATGTATTAGTAAGCCATGAAATTGCCTTTGGCAGCAATGGGGCGTTCTTAACAGGATCTTCAGGAAATGCTGCTCCTCCTCATTTCCAGCAGAGGAATTAGGTCCTGAAAGAGTCTGGGGAAAAGCTGATCCTGCAGTAGATGAGAAACAGGGAACAAATCATTCTCATATTCATACCCTCTTTTTCACAGTGAATGTAATCAATGAGGAACCATCTCAATACCGGTAAAACAGCAAGAAAAGAGGAGATTTTGTCTCCCACTAACTTCAGACCAGTTGCTCTTAATGGGGTCCTGACAAGTCAGTTTACATACTTTGTCTGGTGCGTTTAGGTGAAGAGTATCAAGAGCTCTTTCTCATCTGTCTCGTCTAGTCCCATCAGCTGTCTCGAGGAGCATCGTTTCAAGCTATTCTGGCCCAAATATAGCTTTCCGAGTTCTCCTGTCCCATCTTTGGCTCAGCCGTGGCAACACCTTCCGTTGAGGGTCTTATGCCATGTTCTCCATTAACATCTTCTCCCTAGCCTCAGTTAAAAGATCTGCCTGTCCAGGATGTGCTCTCTGCTCACTGCTTCCCTGGCTGTCGTGGCCTCCCAAAATGCTGTGGTATGTTTCAGCTCCCACTGAAAACACTTGGCTGCACTTGTAGCCTTTGCTTGTAGCTGTCACAGAAGAACAACCTTCTAGACCTCAGAGACAGGGTCTGACATCTGCAGCAGGAAAGCGGGGAAAAAAGCAAGCAGGAAAACTTGCACTCTCTGGCTTGCCACTGCAACTCAGGAGAGACAGAGGACAGTGACAAACACCCATCATTCGTGTGGGAAGGACTATCACAGCTCTTTCTGCAATGACCAGCCCACCTTAGTTGGCAGGAGGCAGCAGCTCTGGCCATCTCTCCGATGGGTGCACACTATGTCTGTGGTGTGCTCTGTTGGCTGGCTCTCCATCTCCCAGCCAGTGATGTTGTACTAGCCACCCCCAGAGATCGAGCCTGACATGCAGTGTTGGCTATGAGAAGGCGGTAGTCAGCTGGGGCGAGTGAACCCAAGCCACTTAGGGGTAGGTATTACCATGGAAATACCTGTCCTCTGCATTCATGAACAGCAGGCTGACAGAGTGGCAGCGTTTACAGCAGCAAAGGCGACTCTGCCTGAACAATGGGACTAGTTTCTGACATTATCCAAGCCCTGGAAGAAACCACTTTGGGAGGGTGTGGACTCTGCTGTGGAGCTCTGGGGGAGCAGGCTGGATCTGCACCTAACTGGAGTGACCACGGTGGTGCTGCTTCAGCTTCAGAGCAAGGGAGAAACTAAATTGATTGTGGCTTCTGCTAGGCTTTATGATTTTACAAATGTATTGCAGTGTGTAGAAGAAAAAGAAGCTCCGCAATATCACAAACCGTAAAGTGTTCCCACTGGACCCGCGTCTAATAATATCAGCCCCTCCACTCCGTCCCAAAAAACCCACTCAAACTAGCAAAAAGTGAAACCAAATGCTGGAACAGCACTGAGGAAGCAAAGCTGTACTGATGAAGAAATGTTTTCACTTTGCAGAGACAGAATGTCTCATGCCACTCCGGAAGAAACAACAGATTTTTTGTTTAGAAAGGCATAAATTTTAAAGGCTTATCAAGTGAAATGAAATGGTGGCATGCCTAGACGACAAGCTAGTGGCCTGCAAAAATGAAGACAAGAGCAACAAAGAATCTACTCAGGATTTTAATTTCTAGCTATCTTGTATATTAAGTTTACTTGGAACTTCATTACAGTACTGGGATTATGACCCCTCTGCTTAAAAGGTACAGTCTCCTGCCTGATAAATTAATGAAGACTGTCTCAGAGCAGGAGTAGAGAACGAAAGCTCTGCAATACAGATCATTACAATCAAATGGTCTTGAAAGGTGCCATTAAACTTTTAAATGGCATTAGGGCTCTTAATTCAGAAAGAAAGAAGCAAAAGCAAGGATGGGAGGAATGAATTTGCAAGAATGAAAATTACAGTATTGCACCTTCAGAAAGAAAATAAGGAGTTGTTTGGCAGGTATATATTGCCTGAGACTCCTACTTATAGTCTTTTCTATGTTTAGCACAGGTCTGAACATCGATTCATATTCTCTAAGTAATGCAGCCCAGCTAAAAGGCATTGATCTCGGTTAAATGATTTTTAGTGTTTAAAAAATCAAGAGTACTCGGAGATGTCTTAATAAAGCAAGGTCAGGAAGGAAGCTAGACCTTTATGAGAGACTCCTTTTTTCCACTTGTGCTCCTCAAATCACGACTGAAAAGTAATAATTTTTTATAAGCGAAGTATTTCATACTAGAAACGACAGTTTGAGCGTGGTGTGAGCGGTACAGAGAGTTTTCCTGTACGCACCAGGAGGGGTCACTGTTGAAAGAGAAATCATCTTCACCAAATCTACAGCAAGAAATTGCAACTCCCTGAGCCTGTACCTGCAGAGCAATAAAAATCTGCGTAACTGCTTTTCTCCATCTTCCTAATGCATAATGCTCTGTCATGAAATAGCTCTAAAACGTCCAGTCTTAACTAAAAGTTATGCTACTGATCTTAAGAGGAGTAAGTGCATGTTTAAAGGTTTTAGATGGAAAAACCCACCCAGCCCTGCCTGGATCCGGAATGATTGTTTAATAGTTAGAAAATATTTGTATGAAGCTGTAGAAATGCTAAGACATCAAACACATGCAGTAAGCTTGCAGCCTTTTGTACATGCATGTGTACGTGATTCTCTACTGTGAAGTAGTCAGACAAATTTGGGAGATCATTCACCTATCCTAAAACAAATGTGAAACTTTTGCTGTGGGAAACACCTTTTGAATCTACAGAACACGTATTTCTGCAGCATTTTGGAAGGGAGTGAAGACAAAGATCCTTGAAGTGAGGTACCATATTAAATAGAGTTTCTTTGGAAACACTGTTCTTTGCATATTTTAGTTTCCTTTAAGTCACCATAGCTACTGGACATCATTGACTTTGGCAGCAACCTGCTGAGGATGACCAGCGCTTCAAAAATCATTAGTCAAGTAAAATGCTTTAAAAATATTCAAGAATTTTGCCAGAGATTATATACTCAGACCCCTGCATTATCTTTTCACTGAACATAGCGTATCACAAGGGGCATAAACCTTTAATATACAATTTAAATTTCAGTGATTGAAAGTCCACCACAGTCAAGTAGGTCATTCTTCTAGGAACACTTAAGAAAACGTGAACACTTTTATGACATTTAGGTATTACGAAGTGAGAAGCAAGCAGCCTGAGGCCAACAGAGGCCTGGGGCAGTGTGATGCCTTTGCTTTGGGCTTCTTCCACCTGCTTGGGAACGTGGCATGGAAAGTCTGCCATGGGATCTGACTGGAGGAGGACCACACGTAGTAGCAACTCTTTGTTGGTTACAGGTAGGGAAACGGGATGTTCAGAAAGAAAGAGTTCAAGTTTGAAATAATAGAGTGTAGAAATAAGGAAAAAGAAGTTTTAGAAGGACAAGTGAATCTGGAGGCAAACAGGAACATCAGCATGAGTGCTTGGAAGGAGAAAGAGTGGTGCTGAGGTTTTCCTCATTTTATTTCTCTTTTTGAGAAGATAGGCCCAAATTTTATGATGCAAGCTGTCTGTTCCTCCAGATAAAAATGTACAGCTGCACTGGTTGCTTGTTTAGCACCCTCCTGAATTGTTTGTGGAATAGGAAAGTTATTACTCACATCTCCTGACATGGAGACATCACTTGGAGTGTATCTCAAATACAGAGCAAGAAAGTTTACCAAACTTGTTTGTTTTGATTGCATTGTTATTATTATTACCAGTTTTGCTAATTCTATCTGTGATAGGAGTTGCCTTGTTCTGTATATGACACGATGTTAGTGTGGTCACAGTATAAACAGCTTGCCCTTTGGAATTACTTCTGTCATCACCATAACTGAGACAAATTTGTGTTCATAAAGTAGGAAACAGCTACAATGAAGTAAAAGGCAAATGGATTTTTATTTTTTTAAGATAAAAATGGTTTGTATTTAAGTTTCCAGTTAGTAATGTTTGGTAATGATGTTCTGCATGACTAGTTTTATGCTTGTGCGTTGGTGCTGGTTCCTTTGTCTTGGCACATTTTAACTTTCTACAGCACCATGTGCTGCTTGCCTCATTACACAGGAGTGATCTATGACAAGCAGACGTGTTTATACACGCAAACATTTCCAGGACCTTGGAACTGGCAGAAAAAAATAGCATCTTGTGCACAGTCTGTTTCTCCAATTCTCATGCGCTAGCTTGATCAATCCAGTTGTTTCCCTTGGACTTTTCAGATACAGAAACAGATCGTTACAATATGTTCAGCTGATGCTAAGATATGCCAAGTTCCCTACTTAAAAGAGCAGGGTTCATTTCACAATTCGTATCATATTCATGATAGGGCTCAGCAAATAATTGCATATCATTTGACATTTTGAAATCAAGATTGTCTGTCCCAGAGAGATGCTGCAGCACAAACAAAGGTTATGAGTCTGGTACAGAAATTATTAGATAAAGAGCTGTGGTCTGTGTTGGGTGGAGCACACTACATGGGCCCTTGCCTGCCTTAGAATTTAAGTTAAAATTATCTCCAAAAGGCCCTAAAGGTATAGCAAAGGAGTGGCTGACTGGATTTTGGAGGGAAACTGACAGCTAACCATACGTCCATCTGTAGAGCGCTAAAAGGTCTGTGATTCCCTGGTAGCCATCTAAGCGATTACAGTCGTGGAGTACAAACTGCTTCTCTTCTTCTTCAGACCACCATGACCTGACTATCACCTGAAGGCCAAGACGATCCTTCTAAAATGAATATACAGAAGCACAAGTGAATATTCTCAAACATGTTCAGGAAGCAAGCATCTAAGTCAATACTCTACGTGCCTTGCTAAAGAAAAACACCCTGCTTATTTCAAAATATGTACTATAGCATAGCTATAGCTGCTATTGCATAGCTGCTGCATAATTATTGTATATATGATTTTTAAAATTTATTTGCACTTGCAATACTGTCTTTTGCAAAGCTGGTCAGTTTTGTAAACAGAACGTGTCATTGCATTTCTGTCCTCTCTCAGATTTTGTGTGTGCAGTTGATGTAAATTAATATTAAATACAGACAAATGTCTGGATTCCAAGAAATGAGTTTTCATTGTGATACATTCTGAACTCTTTATCAATGTTACCATATAATTTAATGTATGTTTTTTGTATATATCACATTTATGTAGATATACGTGCGCATGCGCTTCTGTGTGTATATATATATAATATTTATATAGAAAAAATGCCTGATTATCTGAATAATAATGGGAGATTTATTTGCAGATTCCATCAGTTCTTCTTTGGAAATTTTTGCCAAGAATTTTTCAATAATTGAAATAATCCAGTGAAGTTCTGGCTATTAGCTTCTGTTCTCTTCCTTGGAGCGGTTAGGAGCACAAGAAACATTCTTGCATGTTGGCGCCCACATCAGCATTTCAAGCTGGTCTGGCCTCAAGTCAGCTTGGCAAGCAGCAGGAGATGGCATCAAACAGGTGCCCACAAGAACATGCTATCACCTCCCCTGTTCTGGCATGCACAAATGAAGTATGTGCTGCGGCAGTGGCATGCTATGTACTTGGTTGATGCCACAGAGAGACAGATGACCATAAAAGGCAAAACTCCTCTCACAGGGATAAGTCACATGCGAGGACTTCTCCCTTGTGCAGGAACTGTTCTGAAGCAAATAGACCTTCTGGAGGAATATTTTACTTTGCAGAAAAGCCACTAATATCATTACAGTGTAGGCAAAGCTTCTTTCTCTGCGTTCATTCTGTGTCAATGTCACATGTTTGAAGAGCTAGAGGGTGACGGTCCAGCACGTCTTCCTGCTCCAACCCAAATAAAGCTGCAGCTTTCTCGCGGAGCAGATGTAAAGCACTCAGTATTTCTGTCTCCTTGGGCAGGCCTCCAATGTGAAAAGCTGTTAGCAGATCTGTGCTGGATAGTACTCGTGCCGTTTCTCCAGGTCCAACCAACTCCACTCAATGACAGCGGATTTACCAGTTCAACCGCTTATACCTCAGAGGTTTGCCGAAAAATGGGTTGTCTCTAGCCAGCATAAGGGTGTTATACTCACCTGAGTTTATAGGACATATTTATCCATTCAAACATGGTCACTCCAAAACACAGTTTTGGCTTGTGCTATTCTAATGGCCATCAAATCTGATATAACCCATGTGGATTGCATCAGGCTACAAATAACATCTGTATTGCATCGTAGGTAAATCCCTGTGATCTGGCCCACCCTCCTGGCAGCTTAAAAGAAAGCGTTAACTGACCTTTTTTTTAGATCCAAAATTCTTTTAGGCTTCTTTCAAAGAAAGCCTTCTGACTCACACTAGTTTTCTGTCATTTGAGTAGTCTAATGAGCAGAATATTTGAGGATCTCTAAATTGTAAGTGCATTTATACCTGCTTCACCAAGGGTGGTGTATGTGAAGTGTCACCTCATTTCATAGCTAGGAGTTAAGAGACAAAGGTATTAAATAAGCTGCTGTAGATCAGCCACCAAAACTACAGAACAAGGTGTGGAGGTAAGAGGTCTTCTCATCCACTCAAGTTCCTGAATGGTCAGTCTATCCTTTTTTCCTGTGGGCAATGGTATAAATGACACTTAGACATAGATGCAAATATAGCATCATGTGTCCTTGCATGGAACTGATATGTGTTAGTATACTCTGTATCTTCTGTCAGAGATAGACTTTCATCTCTATTTAGGATGAAGCTTTGATGTTTTCTTAGTTGCAGAAAAAAATTTACCCCATCAGAAGATACTCAACATCACTGTAAGAAACATACACAAACTGTGTAACTATTTCTGCCTGTGGGCAGAAAAAGATTTACTTTTCTTTTTCACGGAAGATTTTATGTTAGTATAGGCAAGCAATAACTTTTTTTCTCCACCACCAAAAATAATAACTTTAGAGGAAATATACAGACTTGCTCTATGAAATCACTCTTCTGTCATGTTTATGCTTCTATCCATTCTTGAAAATGAGTCACTGTTTTAAAAAATTTAATTCATTTTCTGTGCATAGCACTGAATAAGAGAATACCAGGAGTCACCATTTTCAGTGGCAACATGGCATAGTTGCATCCTGAACTGCAAACATAAAGCTCTCTCTGAGCTTTCTGAAGACAGCTGCAGAGAGGATCTGTTTTCTTGGCTATTAAAAATGTCTTTTCTCCCAGTTAGGTAGGTGTTTCTAGTTGGATCTTCAGGCTTATTACAAAGGTGGCAATGGAAAAAGTTCCCAAGAGGGAAAAAGACCCTTTTTGCCCAAAGTCCTGCCATTTCTGTAGTTTATGCTATGTTATATATCTGAAATTCAGACAGGATCAACCTCATTTAAGAGGTAACTAGAGAACTAAGTGTCAGCCAGTCCTATACTTAAAGCTGTCAAGATGTCCCTGTCAAAGAATGGCCAAACATCTGCTCACCTAAGGTACACAGAGAACTCATTTCTGTTCTGGGTAGTTCCTAGTTGAGGAATTCAGTGATAAAAAATTACTACTTGCTCTACAAGAATACCTTGTAATTATCTATGTAAGCCATCAGATGTACATGGGTAGTTTTAAGCAATGCCTAATATTGGTGGTCTTTATGGTTAAATCAAGGCTGTAATTTTAGCTTTTTTTCTCTTTCACAGTGCTCTATTATTTCAACAAAGAAGCACTTTAATAAAGCATGGAAGACTTGTATAAATGAGCCCCACTCATGCAAAACTTTTCTTAATGCATTCCGAATAAAACACAAGATGAAAAATTGTAGAAAGTTTTATGAGGCACTTAAATGACCATCTGCACTCATGACCTGGACCTGTGCATACAATGGGGATGGAGCCTGCAGTAGATGAGAGATTTCACAGTGCAAAGAGCTACCAAAAACTAGTTTGTTCCTCCCAGCAAGCCCACATGCTTGTAAAGCTAGTCTCCTGGCGAAGGACAAGGAAGTATAAATAATCCTGGTTTTCCATATTCTCCACCACTGTGAAATGGAGCACAGCCCATAAAACCTGTGATGTGTTATGTTCAGTGACAACTCAGCTGACATCCATATGCTGCACAGTGGTCTTGCAAGAGTGGGCAAAAAGAACAGAGGAAAAACAATGGGAGCATGTAAGAATGGAAATAAATTTCCTATGTTCTCCATCCACCAAAGGTAAAGCAAGGGGTTTGGGCAGATGACTGAAAGTACCAACCCCTCATTCTGCAACAGTGGTGTTTTACATGCCTCGTCTGCCAGATGACAAAAGGCAGGAAAGCAGAGGTGTTAGGGCATGCCACATGAAATTGAGGATGCAATTCCTTCCTTCGTAGGTAACACCTGCCTCTGAACAGGCTTTTCTAAAAAGAGTAGGAGAACACAATCTGTTTGGAAGTGGAAATTAGGGAAAAATCCTAACTCATCATAGACCTGAAGAGACAGATGTGGAAACACAAGACATAAGAAAGTGTCCAAGGAAAGGCCGGTGGAAGACATGAAATAAAATAGAGTTACCTGGCATGGAATCAGTGCTTATGTGAATTCTAGAAGGTGTTTGGGGAGTTACCACTCTCTCAATCCCGACACCTTAGAGGAGGCAAGCCTTAGATGGTACGACAGCAGTACAGGAAGACCTAGAAAGGGATGGATGTCATAAAAAGAGCAAAAAATCTGCTTTTAAAGTCTGACAAACATCCATCATGGGATAGAGTCTAAATACTCATCTCTCTCAACATGAAGTATTAATGGTTTTAACTCACAGTTGCACGCTAACCAATTTTGCACCAATAGTCCTGTCTCACAGTGTGATGGGGGAAACTGCATCTTGTTAAAAGAGCAGCTCTAGCTCTACATGTACTCACACGACCCCTTTAGAACTGGGTCCAGAAAACACACTGCTGTGTGTTCAACAGACCTGACCTGATGGAAAACAAATCCACCCCAAATAACTACCTTTTATATTTACAACTTGAAACATTTTCCTGTGGATCATTGTGTTGAAACAGCTCAGTTTGCAATTTCATGGAAACACAATGCAAGGGAGGGAGGAGAAATGTGTAGCTGGAGGAGCTGGACTGCATCGAATTTCAGCAACCATTTACAGTTATCCTGAATTGCGTTTAAAACAAAACTGAATATAAGCCAGTGGTGAACTGTCACAGTCAGTTGGACACAGGGAACCACCAGCATTTACCAGAGCTTTTTTTGCCTACGTGAATCCTCTTGTTGCTTAGAGTTTTGCACTAACTTTTCCTACTGCCTAGGAAAGAGGTGTTTTACACTTTTGTGTTCTTCATGGCATCATTGTTAGCAGGTATGTCTTCTATTTTATTAACTGGTATCATGATTTCTGCTATTGCTACTAAATAAAAACATATGTTCACATGTGCATATGGACATTATTTTCTTATCTATCTCATTAGTTACAGCAGTAAGAACAAATTAGGCAGATCTGAGGATGCAGTGTTGCAATCATCTTCTGTAATTGGTCTCAGTAGTTCCCAACATTGTATTTCATCTATCTCACAGTCACAGCACTGCTTCAAAACTGAAAAAACAGTGACTGTTTCTTTATTTAGTAAATGGTCTGTGCTTATTATGCTCTAAATAGCTCCACACAACTGCATATCTTAAATGCATTTTTTTTCCCCAAGGGACTCTGAAAGCAATGAATAAATACGTTATTTAACTTGTCCAAAACGTTTTTTATGCTTTAGACACACATTCTGTTCAGTTAGAGGCCCATTTCTCTGGTTGTCCATACTGTCCATATGACAGATACTTGGTTTGGAAGGGACCTGTGTACAGCTCTGTAGTCCAGCCTTTCACTCAAAACAAGGCTACCTTCAGAGTTAGGTCAGGTTGCCTAGGAACGTTGTTGCGATGTTTTAGGATAGTGTGCACCCAAAATGACAGGGATTGCCAGTGAGACTTGAAGCAATGTAGTGCCACTGGTGTAGGGATTAGATTGAGATGTCCTGGAATTAGCCTCATGTCCAGAGCCTGGATGAACTACAGGAGAGTTCTCAGGTAGAATGAAGGAAACCAAATGTCTGACTTATAAGAAAAGGCAAAAATTCTGTATATAATTTAAAAAAATTGCAAGGATGTAAATATATAGGTTATGAAAAAGTGGAATAGGAATTTAATATGAGATATGACTATATGAAATGAGATGAACTTTTAAGAGAAAAAATAGGCAAAGCATTCTCAAGAAGCAATAGTTACTAAGGCCAGGGAAATTCTAGGGCTCTACTCTAGAAAGAGAGGAGTGATCTCATGACAACAGCAATGGGAAAGCCAAATCCAGCTATGGGGAGAGACTGTCTATCACTGTCTTGGTTACTGGTGTTCCTGCCATGCAGATGTCGACAGCAGCAGTACCAAGCAAAAACAATAGGGTGCTAAAGTGCCAAATTTTTTTTTATGATTACACTGGGAAAGCATTGTATGGTGCAAGAAGATCTCTGGGACAATGAGTTAGACAAGATCAGTTCCCTTTGTTACCTTCCATGTGTCCATCTCAGTCATGCAAAAAGGAAAAAGGAAGATTAAAAAAAGGAAAGAACATGTAAACCACAAACCCAAATTATTTCCAGAAGGGCGGGACCGTTACATATCTGCAGTCAGGACCATAAGATTGCTTCTTTAGCATGATATAATAGATCTGTTGTTTGCACCTCAAGGATGTTTTGATTCTCGCCTCTTAAGTTAGAGTAAGTAGAGTAAGTCTACCTCTGTAGGTACATCAAATCTTGCTATTATATGGCTGCATATGTGAAATTGCGTTTGACTTTTCAGATGGTCTGAGACTTGTTGGCGTGTAGAAGCAATGGACAGGAGGAAGTAAAGCCTTTGGCACAGTCCCTCACAACATCCTTCTCTCTGAGTTCAAGAAATATGGATTTGATGGGTAGACTGTTTGGTGGCTAAAGAATTGAATGGAAGGTCGCAGCCAGAGGGTAGTGGTCAAAGTCTCGATGACCAAATGGACACTGGTGAGAAGTGGTGTCCCTTATGGGTCCATACTGGGACATGTACTGTTTAACATTTGCACCAATGACTTAGACAGCGACATCGAGTGCACTCTCAGCAAGTTAGCAGACGACACCAAACTGAGTGGTGCAGTTGACACACCAGAAAGACAGGATGCCATCCAGAGGGACCCAGAC
>Ga0181612_146348_pt1 | contig 22565 bp, 17 predicted proteins | sample HoacroProtozoa21_FD_119630 | JGI IMG/M metagenome (GOLD analysis project Ga0181612, IMG submission 119630) | Hoatzin crop microbial communities from Cojedes, Venezuel. Combined Assembly of Gp0051906, Gp0051904, Gp0051908
GGGTTGTTGACTATCGCTCGCATTACATTTGCGATAAGGAAACTGCGCTGATCCTCTTTTCCTTCTTTTCCAAAGACGAAGAGGCTACGGCTGGCTCTGGTGAATGCCACGTAGAGCAAATTGAGGTTGTCCACTCTGTTTTGCAGAGTCTCTTCATCATAGTCAGACTGATAGATGCTCTCCTTCATCTTTTTGCCGATTGATATTGGCACAACGGGCAGTTCGTCGTATGGCGACTGTTGCGGCCGGCACCAAATGTCTTCTCTGTGGACAAGTTTCCAATTGCAGAAGGGCAGAATGACGTGGTCGAACTCCAGTCCTTTGCTTTTATGGACAGAGATGATTCTAATGCCTTCCAACTGGTCAGCGGCGATGGTCTGCGAGCACAGGTGTTCGTCCCAGAGTTTGATGAAGTCTTCCACCATCGAGCCTTGCTTGGTAATGAAGTCGGTGAGCTGGTCGTAGAACGAACAGAGATAGACACTCTCGCCTGCAATGCTGTCGAGGCAGAATTGTCTGTGCAGCGTCTCCACGATTTCGAGCAAAGGCAGATAGCGCAGCTTGTCCAAGTCAGGCAAATCATGCTGACCTAACTGTGCCATCTGTTTCCTTAGAATTGCTTCAGAAAGTTTGTCGGCTGGATTTACCATCAGCCGCAGTGCCGAAATGATGATGTTGACGGCGCGCGATGCATCAAGGCGGAAAGCCTCGTCGGACACCACGCTTACTTCTGGCAAAGCCACAGTCAAGGCTTCCGCAATGATTGGAATATATTTGTTTTCTCTTACGAGAATGGCAATCTTTGAAGCGGGAGTGCCCTGCCCTATCAGCCAGTCAATCGTTGAAATCACTTCAGCAAGCATCTCCTCGTCTTTCGAATTGCTATCCAGCAGTTTCAACTTCACAAGTCCAGCCGCTTCCTTTCCTTCTGGCGCGTTTTGCTTTACGTCGGAATAGGCCTTTACAAGATTCTCACCGAGAGGTATCTTGCTTTCCAAATCGCGTGCCGTCTCGAAAAATACGCTGTTGAAGGTTATGATGTTCTTTTCTGAACGATAGTTTATTTCTAGTGTCTCTTTTCTGATGAGATCGTCGGGACGGTCAAACTGATTTTCTATATTGTTTAGCAGTCGCCAGTCGCCGTTGCGCCATCGGTAGATGCTTTGTTTTACGTCGCCCACAATGAGGTTGCCTTGCCCGCCATGACTCATTGTCTCGGACAGCAACACCTTGAAATTCTCCCATTGCACGGTGCTGGTGTCCTGAAATTCGTCTATCATTATGTGTTCCAACCTGCTGCCTATGCGCTCGAATATGAACGGTGAGTCGCTCTTGTCAATCAGTTCGTTCAGCAAATGCTGGGTGTCGCTGAGCAGAAACTGGTTTGACTCGTTGTTGATTTCCCTCACTTTTTTTTCGATATTGCCCAAAAGTCTCAGATGGCTTATGTGTTGGAGCGTCAAATCAACCGAATGGATTATTCTCAACTGCTTGGGGCGAGCCTTTTCGGCATCGTTGAGCAGACGCTGAAGTTCTGACGAGGCCAATGCCACGACTTCTGCGCAACGCGGATTGCTGCGGGTAGCCCAACTCTCGGCATCGTTCATGGCATTAGTCACTCTCTTGCTGACAATCTTGTCATCGTCATATTTTCCATTACGGAGTTTTATGAAATAACCAGCCACGCCGCCGCTTCTGTTTCTCAAGTCGTCAACGCTCAGCCCTGCACCTTCAAGGGTGTCGAAGAATGTTTCGGCATACTCTTTCATCACCGCATCGGCGCGACTGCGAAGATTCTGCAAACGCTCTGTGTATCTGCTGAAGAAATCTGGCTGAGAGAATATTGCCGACAACTCTTTGCTAGACTGGCGGTAAGGCAGACGGTAAATGGACTTTCCGAAATCCTTCACGCGCCTTATCACGTTCCAGCTCTTGTCGTCGTTGATCTGTTCGCGAATGAGGTCCATAAGCCATTGCAGCATCTCGCTGGTAGAGTCGAGGCTGTCTATCAGCTCGTCCACTGCCTTCGCCTCAACCTCGCTGTCGTTGAGTTCGAGGCGCAGATTGGCGGTCAGGTCGAGTTCGCGAGCCAAGTTACGAAGAACAATCTGGAAGAATGAGTCGATGGTCATCACTCTCAACCGCCCATAGTCGTGCAGCAGCAGATTGAGAGCCTTGCCGGCACGCTCGCGCACCATCGGCTGCGACATGTCGAGCTCTTCCATCACTTTCTCCTCATACTGCCGCGAATCGGGCAGCCCCCTCGAGATGCCGTAGAGTTGGCTGAGAATGCGCATTTTCATCTCTTCGGTGGCTTTGTTGGTGAAGGTTACAGCGAGAATGGTGTGGTATGATTGTGGATTACTGACCACCAGCTTGATATACTCTACGGCAAGGCGGAAGGTCTTTCCGCTTCCTGCGCTGGCCCGATAGACAGTGAGTGGTTTCATAGGAATTTGGTAAGGTGATGGATATAGTAAGAAAAAGCACAGATTAGCAGAGCGTCGCCCTACCGATTCTTTCGGAGTGCGCCCCTCTGTTAATCTGTGTCGGTTCAGCAGGGATTATTACATGAAGAGCGACTCGCGGCTCTTGACCACGTCGTCCTTTATTTCGCCGAGCTGCTTGCGAAGCTGGTCAACGCTGATGGCATTGAGGTGTCCCAGAGGCTGGATAACATTGTAGATGTTAAGCAGTTCGGGGTTGTACTGCGAGAGATCCTCGAAGGCATTCACCAACAGAGTGGTACGATAGGTGATGTCCTCAACGTCCTTGTCGGTGAAGGTGGCGAGGAACTTCTCTTGGTTCTGTGTCATGATGTAGGTCTGCTCGATGATGCTCGTGGCAGCGGCCTCCCAGTAGCGGTTTGCGTGGCCGTTCTCCTCCATCATGTCATACACTTTCTTGTTCAGCTCGTCATACTTCATCTTGTCGCCGTTGTCATATACGAACTGTATGGCTGGGTCGTTAATCTCGGCAGCAAGCTTCTTCATGGCCGGTGAATATACGTCTTCCATTCCGTAGAGGTCGGCAATCTCGCGGTCAACAAAGAATGCGGCCAATGCGCGATATTTGTAAGAGAGCGTCTCCAGTTTGCCTTTCAGCTGCTCAGGAGTGAAGAGATAGTCGGGCTTCACCTTCTTCTCGTTGTCGGAAAGTTTCACCTTGCCGTCCTTCGTCGTAGTGTAAACTGGCGACGGCTGCAAGCGCAGCCAAGCTGACGTCAGACTGTCAAGATGCACGTTCATGCCCTTCTTGATTTGCTGTTCCTCAAACGTCTCCGTAGAGTCAACCGACTCCTTGTTCGCTTTCTGCTTGTTGCCTGCGCAAGCCGTAAAGAGGCAAGCGGCAGCAAAGAGATAAATAAACTTTTTCATTTTTCTGTCTTTTACTTTTTAAGTTATTTTAATTTGATTGATTACATTCTGTACTCCTCACCAAAGCATCATTTTCTCATAAACTTCAGTCCGTCGTTATAGATTATCAGCGCCGTAACGACAGCCATGATGGCAAGCATCATCATGTCGAACCAATAGGTGTGAATGCGCCATGAACCTATCTGCTTGAAGGCACAATAGAAGGGTGCGCGTCCGTCGTGGGTAGCAGGGTCGAGATATATCTGCCCGACCATTGGCACTATTACTCCGTCAACTATTTCAAAGGGTCGCTGAGCCGTCTCGTTGGTCAAGACGCTCTCCAACTTTTGGTTGTGGTGCGAGAGTCGGAGAGCCGAATATTCGTCGCGTCCCATTTCGCGGATGCGGCTGCAAACTATTCGGTCAACTTCGTCGGTGGCGCGCGTACCGCTCTTCACGAGCAAGCTGTCGGCCTTTTTCACGTAAGCCTTCAGCGATGCATAATCATAGTTGCCAGAATACTGTGGCAACCCGCACACTTCGGCCACACGCGGCAGATTGGTCTCAATCACCTTGCGGTGCTCAGGCTTCACTTCCTTGCCGCGCTGCTCCTCGTCGTGCCATGTTTCCAGCTGAGAGTCAATCTCGTAGAGGAATGTGCTGCGGTCGTAAAGATTCTGATAGTGGGCTCGGTGCGCCTCAAAAAGCGGCTGCTCGTAGGCATTGTCGGCGAAGGTTGTTACGGCCATTGCCTCATAGGCCCAGCGCGAAGGAATGATGTCGCCGATGAGTGGCACGTTGCCTGTCTTGCTGTGACTGTTGAGGTCGTTGAAGTCAACCACCACTCCGCAGAGCAATATCTGCGGGATAAGCAGCAAAGGTATGGTGATATATATGGCAACCACCGAGCCGAGACACTGCGAGAGCAGCAATCCCGTCAGGCAGGCCACGAAGGCGGCGGCAAAGAGCGCCAGCCACCATTCGAAGAACAAGTCGTGGAATCCCATCATCCACTGCCCTACCGCAACGAAGAGCAGCGTCTGGATTAGTGAACGGCCAGCCTCAATGACCACCTTTGAAGAGATGTAGCTGGAGTAAGAGAGATTGAGAAACTTCTCACGCTTCAGCAATGCGCGGTCGCGGATAATCTCTTCGGCCGACCCACTCATTCCGATAAAGGTGGAGACGATGACCGCCATGAAGATGAAGGCCATGAAGTTCTTGTTGTCGAACAGCGTGTAGCCTGATTCAGGGGCATAGCGCGTGAGCCATCCGCAAATAATGGCCAAGAGCGGAGCCTCAAGCAGAGTGATGAGCAGGTATTGGCGATTGGTGGCCTTCGTCTTCAGGTTGCGCTGCAACTGAATGACAAACTGTTTCCAACGGCCAGGTTGCTTCTGGTCAGAAAGCGGCACGTCGCTCACTGCGGGAACGCCCATCTCGGCCATCTGCCCTCGGTACATTCGGTTCCACTCTTCGGGCGACGTCTTGCGCTCGTCGCTTATGTTGCCGCTGCTGTCGAGCGATTTCTCGTCGATAATGTTCAGCACCACCTCTGGGTTCACATTGCCGCAGGTGGGACAAGTGCTAGTCTCGGCATCGGCATAATTAGCGTGCTGCTTGAAATATGTTATGGCGTCGATGGGATTGCCGTCGAACACCGGATAGCCTCCCTTGTCGAGCAGCCACAGACGGTCGAACAATTTATATACGTCGCTTGAGGGCTGGTGAATGTTCACAATCACGAGACACCCCTTGTAGGTCTGCTCTTTCAGCAGTCCGACCACGTGCTCGGTATCGGCTGAAGACAGACCCGAAGTGGGTTCGTCGAGCATCAGCACGGCTGGCTCTCTGATGAGTTCCAATGCTATGTTCAGGCGCTTGCGCTGACCGCCGGAGATTGTCTTGTTGAGAGCCGAACCTACCTTCAAATCCTTAGCCTGGGCCAGTCCGAGATTGCGCAACACTCCCATCACGCGATTGTCTATATCCTCATCGCTCATCTTGTCGAAACAGAGGCGGGCGGTATAGTAAAGATTGTCATACACCGTCAGTTCCTCCACCAGAAGGTCGTCCTGCGGCACAAATCCAATCAAGGCCTTTGCCGCTGGCTCTTCGATGCTGTGTCCATTGATGGTAATGGTGCCGCTCTGAGCCTTCAACGTGCCGTTGAGCAGCGATAGCAGAGTGGTCTTGCCTGTACCGCTTCCACCCATGATGGCCACCAGTTCGCCGGCGTGGAGCGTAAAACTGAAGTCGTGCATACCATTGTCGCCGCCAGGAAAGCGGAAGTCAACATTTCGGCCGCAAAACTCCACTTGTCTCTGTTCGCCCTCCTCGTAGGCTTGGCGCACTGTGGTGAAATAGATTGGCGCGCCCTTGTGGTTTTTCATCACGCCACTCTCCTGCCAAATCTGGAAGACGCCTGCCACAACCGGCACGTCATTGAAGAGTACTTCGTCGGTGCCGACGTAGGTGAACACCATCCGCCCAAGCGTGGGAGTCCAAAGTGTGCGCACGTAGCCGTCGTAACCATCAAACTTCTGCACCTTCACCGCCGACGAGGGATTGCTCTCCACAAAGTTCACCATCTCGGCATAAAGCTCGTCGTCAACGCCGAACTGTCCTGCCACAGAGTGAAGCAAGGGGTCGCTGGCATCGAAAGACTTGCCCGTGCGGCGGCAGAACTCCAGCAGTCGGAGCAGCAGCAACCGCAGTTCCTGTTGCTCAACCGCGCCGCGCATCGATGTGCTTATGCTCTCGGCTATCGGCTCACAGTCGAGCGACTCGTCATCATAAAGCGAGCGAAAATCTTGGAAAAGGTCAATGTAGGGCTGTTCGTTGCGAATGCCAAAGTGTCCACGCAGGTAGCTGCCAATCAGCGACAGACTCTCTTGCTCGTCGCTTCCATGGCGCGAACCCAGCAGTGCGAAAAGGTTCAGCAAGCCTGACAATACCGTGTCGTTTAGCATTCCATGTTCTTTTTTCTCGGCAAAGATACAAAAAATAAGAGTACACACATAATCTTTTAACGTTTTTTGTAACTCAAAAGATGTGCCGTCCCATAAAAAGCCGACAAGCAACACTTTTTCGAGGGAAGTGCGCACAGAAAATGTCGTGGGAAAAAGCCGTTGCGAGTTCCCTGCAATCGCGATTCTTCCCGACTACAATCCTGATTCTTCCCGACTACATTCCCGATTCTTCCCAACTATAATCCCGATTCTATGAAAGAGCCTTCGCCTACGAGTCTGGAAGAATCAGCGGGAAAGCACGTAAACAACGTGGATGGAAGAGGATTTTACTGATTTACGGGGAACGACGTTCAGAAGCGAAGACGCAACACAAGTGGCAAGTGGTCGCTGGTGCCATCGCTCTGATAGCGATAGCCGAAAAAGGTGCGGAATGGCTTCACTCCCCCGTAGCGCTTGTCGGGTTCGGTGAGAAACGGAGCATCAAAAATCAGGCAATCCTCCACCCACGGGAGCATTGCCGAAGAAAGAAAGATATGGTCGATGAGTTGCCAATCGCCTTCATATCGGTAGGTTCCCTTTGCTCCGTTCAGGCTCTTGGCATTGGCCGAAATGTCGGTCATGTCGCCCAGTTCGTCAAAAAGTGGCGACGACGCTGGTTCGTTGAAATCGCCAGCCACTATCACCCTTGTGTTGGGATTCACCAGCCGCAACGAGTCGATGGTCTGCCCTATTCGACTGAGTATGGCACGCCGATAGCGTGTGGCTCCGCTGCCGCCATAACGGCTCGGCGCATGGACTACAAAGATGTGCAGAGTGTCGCCGCTGATCACCTGCCCCTCGACGTAAAGCACGTCGCGCGAGGCATGTTGTCCCCTCACAGGGGAAACCCTCAGGCTGCGGCTGGCAATAAGACGGAAAGCCACGGGCTGATAGAGCAAGGCGACATCGATGCCACGCGGGTCGGGCGACTGCGTCATGACATACTGATAGCCCGCCGCACGCATCAACGACCGCTGGGTGAGGTCGCGACAAACGGAGTCGTTCTCCACTTCGCATAAAGCGACGAGCGCAGGCACGTCGCCATCGGTGGTGGCGAGCAGCGCCTGCGCTACGTGGTTCACTTTCCTCCAATATCGTTTGTAACCCCAGCGGCGGGCGCCGTCGGGCAGGAATTCAGTGTCTTCCTTCAACGAGTCGTGGCGGCAGTCGAAAAGATTCTCACAATTTAACTGTACGAAGGTGAATGCCGCCAACAGCAGTGTCAGCATACCTTTTCAAGACGCTTCATGATGGAGAACATGAATATGGCGGCCACTACGCAGAGACCTATGAGGATTCCCCAAACGGCAACAAGCGGCAGGTCGCCCCAGAGAGAGGCAGGGATGCTGGGGAGATAGTTGCCCACAGCCGTAGCGGCAAACCATCCGCCCATCATCATGCCCTTGTATTTCGGGGGAGCCACTTTCGAAACGAAAGAGATGCCCATCGGCGAAAGCAGCAACTCGCCGAAAGTCAGCACGAGATAGGTGGAAATGAGCCAGTTGGGCGACACAGGATAAGTCGCGGTGCCAGCCTCAATGGCTGCTTGCTGTTCAGCAGGAGTGGGCAGTCCCCACGAGCCGAGAGCCATGACAATAAATCCGATGGCTGCCACCACCATTCCGTAAGCAATCTTGCGCGGTGCCGACGGCTCGCGCCCGTTGCGGGCAAGCCATCCGAAGAGAGCCATGCTGACAGGCGTGAGGGCTACGACGAAACAGGGGTTGAACTGCTGGAAGATAGGAGCCTCGACGGCCGTAGATTCAGGAAGCGTGGTGTATTTCCAAACCAATCCAGCTACCGAGAGCAGCGCAACAACGGCGCTGATGGTCTTTCCCTTCGACGTCTTGCTCTGGAAAAATCCGAAAAGCGCATAGACTATGAATATGCAAAGCACGAGATTCCACACATCGAAAGCCATGCTCTGAACGCCCGACGATGACTTAGCCGTAAACTCCTTAGCAAAGAGGGTGAGCGTCAGACCGTTCTGATGGAATGCCATCCAGAAGAATATTACAACAGCGAAAACCAGACAAAGGGCAACAATGCGCTCCTTAGTCTCTTGCTTCGACAACTCTTCTACTGGCGCAGCAGCAGCGTCCTTGCCCGTATCCTTCTTGTTATCAAGCACATGGCTGAAGGTTGAGCGGAAGCCGAAATAGATGGCCATCGAGACGATGAGCGAGAGACAAGCAATGCCGAAAGCATAGTGATAGGAGTCAACTTCGGATGCTCCGAGCGACGTCTGCGCCCAATTCATGATTGCCACAGCGGCAGAAGGGGCGAAAAGTGCGCCAATGTTGATGGCCATATAGAAGATGGAGAATCCTGCGTCGCGCTTGTCCTCATAGCCAGGCACGTCGTAGAGATTGCCCACAAGCACCTGAAGGTTTCCCTTGAACAAGCCCGTTCCAAAGCTGATTAGCGCGAGCGCTCCGAACATGGCAATGAGCGCCATGGTGCTCTGCCCCATTGGCAAAGCCAGCAAAATGTAGCCAACAAACATAACGGCGATGCCAAGCGTCACCATCTTCCCGAAGCCAAACTTGTCGGCCAGTGCACCTCCCACAAGCGGAAGGAAATAAACAAAGGCGAGAAAACCGCCGTAAATCTGTCCGGCCACTGCGGCAGAGAAGCCAAAGTTGGCTTGCAGAAAAAGCACGAAGATGGCCAGCATGGTGTAGTAGCCAAATCGCTCGCCGGTATTAGCCAGCGCGAGGGCATAAAGACCCTTTGGTTGATTTTCAAACATAAACAGTCAAATTTTTAAATATCTGTGCAAAGGTACATTTTTTTGTTGAACTATGAAGAAATATTACCGTTTTTTTGCCCTGAAAGTATAATTTTATTAAATGAAATGACAAACTTTAATCAAAATTTTTGCCTATTCAAATGAAAAAGAGTAATTTTGCACGTAAAAAGAAAAATTCAACAAAATTGAAAAAGATTGTCATACCCATTGTTGTGTTGCTCTTCCTGCTTCTGCTGGCCGGAGGAGCTTATCTCTACTCACAACTGAGCACGCAAAAAGAGGAGAACCAGCACATGCGCGAGCTTGCAGAACTCGACAAGCAGGAGATGGAGAACGAGTATGAGCGCTTTGCCCAGCAATACAGCGAGATGAAGACGCAAATAAACAATGACTCAATTGTGGAGCAACTCACGCAGGAACAGCTGAAAACCCAACGACTGCTGAAAGAACTTCAAGAGGTGAAAAGCACCGACGCAAGAGAGATAATGCGACTGAAGAAAGAGCTGGAGACGGTAAGGTCGGTCATACGCAGCTATGTTCTTGAAATAGACTCGCTGAACCGCCTGAACGAAGACTTGAAGCGCGAGAACCAAGCAGTGAAGAGCCAATACGCCGAAGCCACACGCCAAATAGAAGGACTGAACACCGAGAAAGCATCTCTCTCGGAAAAAGTGGCAATAGCATCACAACTCGACGCCACCGGCATCACACTGTTGGCAAAGAGAAGCAACGGCAAAGAGGCAAAAAAGGTGAAAGACTGCAAGCAGATGCAAGTGAACTTCAGCATCTCGCGCAATCCCACTGCCCGCAGCGGCCTGCGCGACATCTACGTGAGAATAACCAACCCTGCCGGCAATACGCTCGGACGAACCGGAACATTCAGCTATGAAAACCGCCGTCTGGAATGCACAATGCACAAGTCGGTGGAATATAATGGTGAGGAAACATACGTAACGACCTACTGGCCAGTCAACGAGTTTCTCGAAGCCGGCACCTATCGCGTCAGCATATTCGCCGACGGAAATATGATAGGTTCGCGCGCGTTTACCTTAAATTAAATAGAAAACGCCAGCCTCATTTGCTTATTGGACAAAAGAACAAAAAGAACAAACATAACGCTTAATGCTTAAACTCAAAGGAATCATCGGACTATTGCTGCTGACAGCCTCCGCAATGCCGTCGGAAGCGCAACAACTGCTCACGCTCGACAGTTGCAGAGCTATGGCAGTGCGCCACAACAAGCAACTCAGCATAGCAAAGGTGAAAAAAGAGGTGGCCACCAACGTGAGAAAGGCTGCCCGCACAAAATACCTGCCACACGTCTCGGCCGTAGGCACCTATCAATACACAAGCCGCGAAATCTCACTGCTGAACGACAACCAAAAACAGGGGCTCACAACTATGGGCACAACCCTGGGAAACGGCATCAACGGAGCGATGAACACAGAAGGCCAAGCCATAATAACCGACTTGGTGAAGAACGGCACCATCACAATGGAACAGGCCAAAGCGATAGGACAGACCGTAACAGAGGCGAGCGGCAACATTGCCACGGCCCTCAACGGCATAGGACAACAGATTGTTGACGCCTTCCGAACCGACACACGCAACCTGTTCGTCGGCTCAATCATGCTGACGCAACCCATCTTCATGGGCGGGAAAATCACCGCCGCCAACCGTCTGGCCGACATAGCCGAAGACTTTGCCGACAACAGCGCAGAGGCTAGCCTGCAGACAACTCTCCAAAGTATCGACAACACCTACTGGCTGGTTGTATCGCTAAAGAACAAGAAACGTCTGGCCGAAGGCTATCGCGACCTGGTAAAAAAACTCGACGACGACGTTGCCAAGATGATACGCGAAGGTGTCGCAACAAGAAGCGAGGGACTGAGCGTGAGTGTGAAAGTAAACGAAGCCGAGATGAAGGTGACACAGGCCAACGACGGCCTAGTGCTTGCAAAAATGCTGCTTTGCCAGCTCTGCGGACTTCCTCTCGACAGCGAAATACAATTGGCCGACGAAGACGTGAAAGACTTGACGACAATCGTGGAGGAGCAGACCGTCTCGACAGACAGCATCGCCATGCATCGCCCCGAATTGCGAATGTTGAGCAATGCCGTCGATATGAGCGAGCAAACGGTGAAATTAGTGCGGGCCGACTATTTGCCTCACTTGGCACTAACTGGTGGATACGCCATATCAAACCCAAACCTTTTCAATGGCTTTCAGAAGAAGTTCGGCGGCGTCTGGAACATCGGCGTGCTGCTGAACGTGCCGTTGTGGAACTGGGGCGAAGGTGCCTACAAAGTGAGAGCGGCAAAAGGTGCATCAACGATAGCCAACATGGAACTTGCCGACGTAACGGAAAAGATTCAGCTGCAAGTTAACCAGAGCCAGTTCAAGGTGAGCGAGGCTCAGAAGAAACTGACAATGGCACAGTCGAACATCGACAAGGCTCAGGAAAACCTCCGATGCGCCAACGTGGGTTTCGAGGAAGGAGTGATAAATGCCACTACAGTGATGGAAGCACAGACGGCATGGCTTCAGGCTCAGTCGCAGAAGATAGACGCCGTAATCGACGTAAAGATGAGCCAAGTGGATTTGAAGAAAGCACTCGGAGTGCTTAACTAATGAGGAAAGAAACATAACATAGCAGAAATAAAAACGATAAGAGATAATGACAGCGAAAGAACAACAACATCGGAATATCATCGTAACCACAATCGTGCTAGTGCTTGTGGTGGTATTGGTGGCCATAATCGGATTTCTCGTGTTAGGCAAACAGCCCGAAGTGGTTCAAGGACAAGTGGAGGTGAGCGAATACCGCGTGTCGAGCAAACTCCCTGGACGAGTGCTTGAAATTCGCGCCAAAGAGGGCGACTATGTCCACGTGGGCGACACGCTCGCCATAATCGAAGCTCCTGAAGTTGACGCGCAAAAGCGTGCAGCCGAAGCAACGGAAGGAGCTGCCGACGCGCTGAGCAGAATGGCCCAGAAAGGCGCAAGGCAAGAACAAGTGCAAGGTGCCTATCAGCTGCTGCAACAAGCAAAGGCCGCACTCGAAGTGACTGAGAAGTCGTATCAGCGAGTGGAGCGTCTGTTCAAGGAGGGCGTAACAACGGCACAAAAGCGCGACGAGGCGCTGGCAGCCTACAAGGCAAGCGAGGCTCAAGTGAAAGCCGCCCAGAGCCAATATGAAATGGCAAAGAAAGGCGCACGTGAAGAGGAGAAGCAGGCGGCCGCCCAACAGGCAAAAGCCGCGCGCGGTGCTGTAGATGTGATGAAGTCGCTGCTTCGCGAGACCGTTCAGGTAGCACAGTGCGAGGGCGAAGTAACCGACGTTTATCCGAAAGTGGGCGAACTCATCGGCACTGGCTCGCCTATCATGAGCATTGCAATGATGAACGACCTTTGGGGAACGTTCAATGTGCGCGAAGACCAGCTGAAAGGCATGAAGGTGGGCGAAACATTCAAAGCCTACGTTCCAGCTTTCGACAAGGATATAGAGATGAAGGTTTTCCACATGAAGGACCAGGGCAGCTATGCTGCATGGCGCGCCACAAAGGCAAGCGGCGACTACGACCTGAAGACCTTTGAAGTGAAGGCTCGCCCAACAGAGAAGATGGAAGGCCTGCGGCCTGGAATGTCGTTGGTCGTGAAATGACAAGACAGCAATGAACGGTCTGAAAGCGGCTCTGAAGTCTGTTTGGCAGATAATGCAGCGACAGGTAGCACAGATGTGGCACAACCACATCTACATCTTCTGTATGCTGATTTTCCCACTGTTCACAACCTTCTTCTTCACCGACATGATGAAACAGGGACTGCCAACGGAGCTGCCCGTTGGAATAGTTGACCTCGACATGTCTTCCACCTCCCGCAAAATGGCACGCTCGCTCGACGGAATGCAGCTGGTGAAGGTGACGGCCCACTACCCCAACGTTACCGAAGCACGACGCGCTGTGCAACGTGGCGAGATTTACGGATTTTTCTACTTCCCCAACCACATGGCTGCCGACCTGATGGCCTCCCGCCAGCCCACCGTATCGTTCTATTACAATGGAGCAGTGCTATTGGCCGGCTCGATGGCCTACAAGAGTATGCGGACAGAAGCAACGCTCGGCTCGGCGGCTGTGGCAATGGCGAAGATGTCGGCTCTTGGCCTGCGGCCAGAACAAATAAAGCAAAAGCTGCAGCCCATTGTAGTGGAGTCGCATTTGGTAAACAATCCCACGCTCGACTACAACGTCTATCTCTCCACATCACTCATACCTGCTTGCTTTGGCATCTTCTTCTTCCTGATTACCGCCTATTCGCTGGGCACCGAACTGAAATTTGAGAAAGCCAAAGATTGGATAAAGCAGGCCAAAGGCGACATTGTGATTGCCATGACGGGCAAGATGCTGCCCATCACGTTTGTCTTCGCCTTCGTAATGTTTGTCTATGTGATTTGGCTATACTACGTAAACGGTTTCCCCCACGCTTGCTCCACTTGGTTGCTGCTGTTCAACAGTCTGCTTTTCATCTTCGCATGTCAAGGTGTGGGCATATTCATCTTCGGACTGATTCCTTCGCTACGCTTGTCAATGTCGGTATGCGCACTGCTGGCTGTTCTTAGCTTCTCCATCGCAGGCTTCACTTTTCCCGTGAGCGCCATGCACCCATCTCTGCAAACGCTATCGTGGATATTCCCAATGCGCAGCTACTATATGATTTACCAGATGGTTGTCTTGAACGGCTATCCCACAGCCTCAGCATGGGTTTACTACGTAGTGCTGCTTGTCTTTGCGCTGTTGCCCATATTAGTGTTGCCTCGCATCAAGAACATTATGCTCACTCACGAATACATATCCTAAACATCAGAAGCAATGAAAGAGAGAGAGCAACGCAATTCAGTACGCGCATGGCAGGCCGTCGAAGATATGTGCAACATCTTCCTCGACGAGACGAAGAAGGTGTTCAACGATGTCGGAGCCGTTATTTTCTTTCTGCTTGTACCCATTTTTTATCCTCTGCTTTACAGCTGGATTTACGACCACGAGGTGGTAAAGGAAGTGCCGGCCGTCGTGGTTGACGATTGCCACTCGTTCCTCTCCCGCGAATTTATCCGCAAGTGTGACGCTTGCGAGGGAATGAAGGTTGTGGCACTTGCGACAACCGTTGACGAGGCTCGGCGTATGCAAAGCGAACAACTCTGTCACGGCATCATACACATACCGTCTGACTTTGCCGAGCGAATAAACCGTGGCGAACAGACCACCGTCACATTCTTTGCCGACATGAGCGGAATGCTCTACTACAAAGGCATACTGATATCGCTTACCGACGTGTCGCTCGAAATGGGACGCGAGATTCAAATAAAGAGCCTGCACAAATCAACCACGCGCGACGAGGAGGTGGGCTCGATGCCGCTGAAGAGCGAGGCTGTGCAACTGTTCAATCCACAAGGAGGCTACAGTTCGTTTCTGCTGCCCGCCGTGCTGATGCTTGTAATTCAGCAGACGCTGCTGCTTGGCATCGGACTGCTGGCAGGAACATCGCGCGAAAGCAAAAAGCAAAACAACCTTGTACCCGTAAATTTGCACTACAACGGAATATTTCGCTATATTTGGGGTAAAGGACTTTGCTACTACGCCATCTATTCAATCATCTCGCTATGGGTGCTGGTCTTCGTGCCACGAATATTCAATCTCATTCAACTGGCGTCGTTCCCATCGCTTGTGGCCATTGTAATCCCATATCTTTGCGCATGCATATTCTTCGGCATAACACTCTCTTGCTTGGTACGCTATCGCGAGAACGTGATTTTGCTGACCGTTTTCACCTCCGTCCCATTCCTCCTTCTGTCGGGCATATCATGGCCTGAAAGTTCAATGAGCGGAGCATGGAAAGGCATATCCTATCTGTTCCCATCCACATTCGGAATCAACGCATACGTGAAGCTCAACACGCTTGGAGCATCACTCGAAGACGTGCTCTTCGAGTTCCGCGCCCTATGGCTGCAAGCACTGGTCTATTTCTTTAGCGCTTGCTTCGTATATGCCAACCACGTAAGGCGTTACAAGGAGCAAAACAAAGAGTGGAAAGAGCTGATGGACATCAAGGAGGAAGTGCAAGAGATTTATTTGGCAGAACAGCAACAAGCCAATGGAGACCATCCAACTGAATAACCTCACAATAGGCTACAAACAGCGCGAAAGCGTCAAGGAGGTGGCCAAAGGCATAACGGCCGTCGTCAACAGCGGCGAACTGACATGCCTTCTGGGACGCAACGGCGTTGGAAAATCGACACTGCTTCGCACGCTTGCTTCCTTTCAGCCAAAGCTCTCTGGCGAAATAATGATTGAGGGAAAAGAGATTGACACCTATTCGCGCCATGATCTGGCACGCAAAATGGGAGTGGTGCTGACACAGCGTCCCAACGCGCAGAACATGACAGCAGAAGAATTAGTGGCACTAGGACGTTCTCCCTACACAAACTTTTGGGGAACACTCGGCAACGACGACAAACATCATGTGGACGAAGCCATACAAATGGTGGGCATCAACCAACTCGCAAAGCGCAAAGTTCAGACGCTAAGCGATGGAGAAAGACAAAAAGTGATGATTGCCAAAGCATTGGCACAACAGACGCCCATCATATTTCTTGACGAACCAACAGCTTTTCTCGACTATCCAAGTAAGGTGGACATCATGTTGCTCCTGCGCCGGCTATGCCGCGATATGCAGAAAACAATTTTTCTATCTACCCACGACTTGGAAATAGCGCTGCAAACAGCCGACAAGCTTTGGCTGATGCAAAAAGACGGAATCGCCATCGGAACTCCACGCGAACTGGCCGACAACGGCGAGCTAAGCAAATATGTGGAAAGACGCGGAATCAGATTCGACCGTGAGCGTCTTTCCGTTGAGATTGTCTGCGAGAAGTAATCCCCTGCTCTACTTCACCAAAATCACCAAATACTTGCTGGTGCTCCAGAACTGCTGAGGATTGGTTATGCGAAGCACATACTGGTCGTTCAGGTCTTGTTCCAATGTATAGCTGCCCGATGGGTGCGATGTCATCATCTTCACCGACTTCGAATAAAGCTTTATCTCCTTGTCAACACGTATGTCTATCTTTGTGAAATAGTTGTTGTTGAAACTGCCTTGCAGCACCTTGCCGTCTTTCAGAATGTTCTGCTCCTTCAACTCTTTCTTTGTACCAAACACAAACCATGCGGTGTTCAGCTGCTTGTCCTGCGTGCTTATTGTGGCCGTCTTCTCATTGCTCTCCTCTGTTAGTTCGGCAACGCTTGTGTTCAATCCTGCAATAGTCTCGTCAAGCTCCATGATATGAATGTCCTTCTTGTCGAGTTCATGGCGCAGATGCTGCAACTGTGCATCTTTCTCCTCAAGCTGCTTCACGAAACCGTCGATGGTCCGCCGCAACTGGTCGCTTTTGAGTGAACTCTCGCGCAACTGTTGGCGCAACTTGTTAATCAGTTCGCGATTCTGCTTCATCGCTGCCTGAATGAACTGGATGTTCTCGCGTATGCGCTGCTGGTTGTTGGCACCCTCTCCGCTGCGTGCTACGCTCACGCGGTTCTCTGCCTGGTCTATCTCGCGGAAACCTTCCTGAATGTCATTGAAAGTATTCATCATGTCATTCAGTTCAGTGTCTTTCTGCTCAATAATTCTGTTAAGCGAGTCTCGCTGCTGCTGAAGAGCCATGTCGGCAACAGCACGCTGCTTCTGCTTGTCCTCACAGGCTGCAAAAGCAATAACTGCCATAACGATTATAACTATTTTCTTCATTACATTCATTGTTTTTCTAATGTTTAAGTTTTCACTTGTCAGACTTTCCTCCCACCACCAAGACTATCTCGCCGCGCGGTTCAGTTGCCGTAAAGTGAGCAAGCAACTCGCCTAACGTGCCACGCACGCTCTCCTCATGAATCTTTGATATCTCACGGCAAACGCAAGCCGGCCGTTCCGATCCAAACAACTCCGCCAGTTGTCCAAGCGTCTTCACCAGACGGTGGGGCGACTCATAGAACACCATTGTGCGACATTCTTCGCCAAGCTCCGCCAATCGCGTTTGTCTGCCTTTCTTCTGCGGAAGGAAACCTTCAAAGACGAAACGGTCGCACGGCAACCCCGACGATACAAGCGCAGGAACAAATGCCGTAGGCCCTGGCAAACACTGCACCTCCACCCCTGCCCTGACGGCCTCGCGAACCAAGAAGAAACCAGGATCACTAATGCCCGGCGTACCGGCGTCGGATATGAGAGCTACAGATTGGCCAGCAAGCAATCGGTCAACGACAGCAGCCGATGTGCCGTGCTCATTGAACTTATGGTGCGACATCAGCTGATTCTTTATTTCAAAATGTTTCAGAAGAACACCCGAAGTTCGAGTGTCTTCAGCCAGCACCAAGTCAACCTCCTTCAGCACTCGGATTGCCCGGAGCGTCATGTCCTCCATATTTCCCACAGGAGTGGGTACAATATACAGAATGCCCATTCAAAGGACAAAAGTAGTGAAATAATCTTTATCAACAATAAAAAACTCTGAAATCTTTGCATTTTTTAAACCTATTGATTACTTTTGCAGTATAAAAAATAAATATACTCAGATAATGAACTACGAAATGGACAGGCGAAGGCCAGGAAGAATAGAGGTCGTGTGCGGCTCAATGTTCTCAGGAAAAACCGAAGAACTGATCCGCCGACTGAAGCGCGCTAAATTCGCTCGACAGAGCGTGGAAATATTCAAACCAGCCATCGACGTGAGATATTCGGAAGACGACGTCGTAAGTCATGACCAAAACTCCATCCCCTGCACTCCCATAGACTCTTCGGCCAGCATCCTGCTCCTCGCATCCGACATTGAGGTGGTAGGCATCGACGAGGCACAATTTCTCGATCAAGGACTCGTTGACGTATGCAACCAACTTGCTGACAGGGGCGTGCGTGTCATCGTTGCTGGCCTCGACATGGACTACAAGGGAATACCATTCGGACCTATACCAGCCCTGTGCGCAATTGCCGACGACGTAACAAAAGTTCACGCTATCTGCGTGAAATGCGGCAATCTGGCCTACGTAAGCCACCGCACAGTGAAAAACGACCGCCGAGTGCTGCTCGGCGAGCAAGCCGAATATGAGCCTCTCTGCCGCGAATGTTACCGAAAGGCAATAGAAGAAGAAAACCAACAGCAAAAACAGTCATGATAGAAGATAAAATCACCTTTGACCGATTCATCCGCTGGACACTCACCGCTCTCGTCGTAATAGCGGTATTCGCATTAGTCAGCCACCTCAGCAGCGTTCTGCTGCCTTTCTTTGTGGCATGGCTCTTTGCCTACCTGCTCTACCCTGTAGTGATTTTCATCGAAAAGAAAATGCACGTCCGTTCGCGCGTCATCTCCATCATCCTCACCATGCTTTTGGTAGCCGCAATTGTCGTGGCAATAATCATGCTCATAATTCCCCCAATGGTGGAGCAATTCTCGCGTCTCAGCACACTCGTAACCACCTATCTGCACAACGCGACCCACATAGGCAACTTCCCAGAAGCCCTACAACAATGGATAGCCGAAAATAGCGAAGCTATAGAAGAATTTTTCAAAAGCCGCGACTTCACCAACGCTCTACAAAAGGCCGCGCCACAGTTGTTCACCGTCGTGGGCCACACTGCCAGCATAATCATTAGCATCATTGCCTCAATGATTACCCTGCTCTACATGTTCTTCATACTGCTAGACTATGAATACCTGACAGAAAACTGGATAAAAATATTCCCAAAGAAAGCAAGACCTTTCTGGCAAGGAGTGGCCGATGATGCCGCAAAAGCCACCAACAGCTACATACGCGGGCAAGGCACCGTTGCGCTCATCATGGGCATACTCTTCTGCATAGGCTTCACCATCATCGACTTTCCAATGGCCATCGGCCTCGGCATAATGATTGGCATCATGGATCTCGTGCCCTATCTGCACACATTCGCCCTCATCCCCACCGCCATGCTAGCTGGGCTAAAGGCAGCCAACACTGGCCAAAACTTCTGGATTATCCTCGCAATGGCAGTAGGCGTGTTCATTGTCGTGCAAATCATCATAGACATGGTTGTAACACCAAAAGTGATGGGAAAAGCCATGAACCTAAACCCAGCCATCCTGCTGCTCTCGCTCTCCGTCTGGGGCGCCCTGCTCGGTTTCATCGGCCTAATTGTAGCCCTACCGCTCACAACCCTCCTGATAGCCTACTATAAGCGCTACATAACCCGCGAAGACGACCAGCTGCCCGCCAAATAAAGGGTTAAAAACGGTAACATTTTTTATGGAGGTTTATTGCCCCATAAGACAAAATATGGATTTGAAACTTGATGACTTTTAACAAGAAAAGGTTGACGTTCATCAACCTTTTTCCGTGACCCGTTTGGAATTTGCCCGTGGTTGATAATTAAATATTTATATATATCATTCCTTATCTGTGCCATTTTTTATGTTAATTTCCCTTTTTTATCTTGGGAAATGTTGTTCCCCATATTATTTCGTATTTTCATTTTGCATCCTTTCTCTCAATGATTTCACTGTGGCTTAGTATCGTCAGATTATTCGTTATACAGTAATTGTCTCACCAGTGGTGAGAGTTTTTCTGAAGTACCCTTGAAAATCGTGCGTTGCCGACGTACGATTTTTGAATACGTTGCTCCCCCTCGCGATGTCTGGGTTGTAAGGACGGCTGTTATGGTTTCCCGTGAGTTTCATAATCTAAAAATCAGAAATTTGTATTTTAGGTTTATTCCATAAGTTTTCTGAAGTCTTCTTCACTTGGAAGAACATCCTTGTATTCTGCCGGCAGTTCGCGAGCCGTCTTGTAGGTAGCCACGCCCATCGGCTTTGTGGTGTCGCGGAAGGCAAACTAACAACTTTATCGCTTTTTGAACGGCAGAGGATGATGCCGATGGATGGATTTTCGTCGGGCAACTTGACATATTCATCAAGGGCGGAGAGATAGAAGTTAAGCTTGCCTGCATATTCGGGCTTGAAAGCACCGTATTTCAGTTCAAAGCACACCAGACTGCGCAACTGACGGTTGTAGAAGAGCAGGTCGATGAAGTATTCCTGGCCATCCACCACAAGGCGATATTGATTGCCGATGAAGGTGAAGCCTGTGCCCAATGCCAGAAGAAACTTCTTGATGTTGTTGACAATAGATAGTTCCAACTGCTTTTCGGGGAAGTCATTGTCGTCATTGATTTCCACAAAAGGCAGGTTGTATTCTTCGCGGAAGGCGGCAATGGCTTTCTGCCGGAACTTGTCATCACTGATGGTCATGCCGAAGTTGGTTGCCGTGGCTGGCAACTTATCTCGTCCTTCTTTTAACCAGTATTTTAGGGTCTCAACGTTCCAGAATTCTTCGGCACACCGTTTGATGAAGAAAAGACGGTCGTCGAGCGTTTGCGCCTTTAATATAATTTCATAATGATGGGTGAAACCGATATTTAGAAAGGCCTCCATTGTGCCGCCTGTTAATTCGTCCGTCATCAACGGACGAATTTCAATATCATCAGTCTGTTTTAATAGTATAATTTCGTCCGTTGGCAACGGACGATTTTCCTCAAACGTTTTGCTCCATGCCTCATAAAAGGTTCGCATACGTTTAATGTTAACTTCCGAGAATCCTCTCAGTCCAGGCAATTCTTCTTGCAGACTACGGGATATGGCGGCTATTGCCCCTGAGCCCCAAGTCGCATTCCTGCTGTTTGCGGATATGTATTTGCCTATGGCGTAGTAGAGCGCAAGCAGTTCTTTGTTGACAAGTTTCGCTGTACGGTATCTTGTTTCTTGTATGGCTTCCTTGATTGCTTTTACCGCCTGTATGTAGTCCGCCTGTTGTATTTTCTGTTCCATAGACCTATTCCTTTATCATCTATAATAATATCGTTTCAGGGACATTTGGGGAGACATATATTTATTTGTCATTCCTTCCACCACGGATGACACGCATCACGCAACCTGACCGCCGACTGCCCCCTTCTCATCCTGAACAACGCCATTGCGCAACTTCTCCATCGCATCGTCAAGCAAATCTCGTAACAATGCGTTTTCCGTTCGCAACTTTATCAATTCCTCGTTGACTTGCGGTTGAGACAAACTTCTCGTCATTTCGCCTTTACCTGTCAATAGCCACATTGCATCAACATCAAGTGAATTGACGATTTTTTCAAGCATGTCTGAAGAAGGCTTGGAAGCCCTCGTTTTACCTATATAATTTGTAATACTCGTTGGAGCAATACCTATTGCTTTGGCAAATGCGGCCTTATTCCCATTGAATTTTGTATCTACTATAGCCTGAAGCCTATCTGTTATCTTTTTCATTACTTAAAAATAGTTAATTTACATAATTAAATCGTCAATATACTTGTTTAATATAAGTAAATTGATTACCTTTGCACCACAAAGTTATAAATAATTATCGAAATAACAAAAGAAAATATGGAAAAAGAAGAAAGAAAAAACGCACTTTCCCCTACAGAGACAACAGGGGAGAAGAGCCTTTTGAGCCAACTGCGAGAAATGGAGACTGGCGACAAAATATGCTTTCCCATTAACCGTATGTCGTATGTGAGAAGCATCAGCGTCTCATTTGGCGCCGAATGGGGCAGAAAATACAAGACGCGCCTATTGAAGGATAGCAAACAAATCCAAGTAACGAGATTATACTAACAACCTAAACATACCGATATGGATAAAGCATTAAACAATAGGGATAGGTTTCATGCCTTAGTAACTAAGACGCTGAAAGCCGTCATAGACTCGAGGGAAGGCGTCATAGATTCGGAATTTGTGTGGATGGATCAGCCTGCGGGTGAGGATGCCACTCGTTGTGAACTAAATGATGATGGCGCGTTCCTCTTGTTCTATAAGGACGTGGACATAAAACAAGTGATTGGCACAGGCACATGGGAGAATTACATCACTACACTTGCTCGTTGGGGTGTAGAAAACGGAGAGAATTTTAGTATTCTTGCAGTAGCGGCGATGATTATCGGTACATTCAAAAAATAGAAAGCTATGAATAAAGAAGAGAAGCGGATAATGTTCCACCGCCTGATAGACGAGGCAAGGGACATCGTGGAAGATACATCGGAAATGGAAGATACTGCTTTCCTTGCCATATATTGGGACGGTGATCGCATCAGAACTGCCGGAATGTGGAAGGATGGCGACATGTCAGACGTGTTGGTCAAAGTTGGTGTTGAGAGTGAGGAGTGGGGAAAGACCATCGGTTTGGCTGCTTGTATTGCGCTGGATTTTTTAGCAGAAGAAAAAGAAACAACCAAATAAAAATATACGACTATGAGAAAGAGCGATGTTAATTACCTGACAGCGGACGAAGCCGCGGAGCTGATGCGCATCAGCAAACAGACACTGTACAACAGAATTCACGAGATACC
>Ga0181612_170740_pt1 | contig 22563 bp, 14 predicted proteins | sample HoacroProtozoa21_FD_119630 | JGI IMG/M metagenome (GOLD analysis project Ga0181612, IMG submission 119630) | Hoatzin crop microbial communities from Cojedes, Venezuel. Combined Assembly of Gp0051906, Gp0051904, Gp0051908
CGTGCCCCGCGGACAGGCGTGCCCCGCGGACAGGCGTGCCCCGCGGACAGGCGTGCCCCGCGGACAGGCGTGCCCCGCCGCAGCAGCGACCCTCCCGCGCCCTGCACAGCACAGCGCTGAACTCTGCTTGGGCGCGCACGGCCCTGCTTTCCTACGGACGCTTTTTAATGCCTGTCGTCAGGCCGTGTGTTGGCCTTATGCCTGCCCTCTGCCCAGCGTTGAGTTTAGTTGAAGCCCTTGCCTGTGCAATAGCCCTGTGTGACTCGGGACCATTTAAGAACCAGCACCTCGTAACAGCAACAGATTTTTCCAGAGAGACATTGAAAAAGATTTTGTTTTCTATACACCATACCCACACAAAATTTTCAGAAACTGTAACTGTGAATCAGGGTGTGTGCTCAAAGTTTCTCTCATACCCTTTCCACGCAGGAGAGGGTAGTCCTCCCTTGAAAGGGAAGAAGTCAGGAGCTACAGAGCCTGATGCCTTCCTGGTGCCCCCGGAAAGCTACCGGGTTCTGTGCTTCTGCTGGCTCCTGCCGCACGTTTTCCTGCAGTCCTCCTCCCTTTCTCTGGTCCCATTCTCCTCATACACACGGGTATGCCCATAACCAGTTCCTCTGCAAGGCTCAACAGTGACAGCAATGCAACAGCAAACACTTCCCACTCCAGGGGCACTTCGCACTGGTTAAAATGGGCATTGCAACTTCGTCTCAGGGGAGCGAGGCTCTTCACCAGGATTAATGCACTTCTTTTGCTAACATGGAACAGGCTGTTTGTAAAGTGAACACTTGAACACTGGAAATGAGGACTATTGAACTCACTCACTCTCCTCCAGCACAGCCGCATTAGGATTTTAAATTTCAGTAAAAAACGGTGATAATCTTGTTTGTTGCAGGCAGGATGACTAATTAGTGAGGAAAACTCCCTCAAAGCATTCCGTGTAAGCAGCTCTCCGTCTGAGCACAGTGTGCAGCACAGTGGGGCTCCGAGCACTGCATTAGCACAGACACACCCCACTCCTCCGAGCACCCTGTGAGCCCCTTCCAGAGCAAGCATGCTGATTACATCCTGCTTAAGGCCTTTATGAAGTTACATGCTCTTGACCATGCATCAGAACGAAGCCTTTTGCCCACAAATATGTTAACAGAAAACAAATTGGACCTTCGTTCAAAAATTACACATATTAAGACAAGTATTCACAACGAATCAGCACTCTTCCTAACCAGCAATAGACAAAAAGTAAAATGAAAATCAGAGTATCCAAAAGGAAACAGAACATCAAAAGCACATGGTGGGGCAGAAAAAAAAGCCGTTCTATTTATTTATTTTTAACCTCTTTCTCTCTTACCTTAATTTCTTCAGTCGAATGCCACTCAAAACACAATTACATGCATGTTCTGACCATGGGAAAAATGTTGATGTCACAGAATGCCATTTGGAATCACAATATTTGCATCTGTTTGCAGTTCTTTATTCAGGGTTAATGTGTTTTTTAATAATTACCCTTTCACCTGACACAAAGTTCCCTGGTAAATAAAATCTGAGTATCCCTTACCTTACAGCCTTCATCTCCTGTTTTGCCTCACGACTGTACACCCGGGTGGCCATTTCACGGCCGTGCAGGGTCACTGGAGATACAGCTGTACTGCAGCTTCCAACGCAGAGAAGACAGCTGGTCCACGAGGCACTGTCATAGCCCTGCAAAATAAACGTGCTGGGTTGAACCATGCCACAGTAAAACGCTCAAACATTTCACAAGCAGAAATTTGCCATTTTATGGGAAATATAACTGTACTTTAACCTTTAGTACTAATTAGAATAAATAGTTTTGAGCCATTGTGGGCCTTCTTAAAACTTTCCTTCTACAATTCTAGTAACGTCCCTCCTTTTGCCACCACCTCTCCATCCCTTATGCCACGTTGTCTCAGAAGGGAAGCCCTTGAAAATCAAGCCCATCCACTGCTGTGTATTTGCAGAGTGCCTGCTCTCAGTGGGCCTCCAGGCACTACGCTAACACAACTAATAAATAACAGGGCATGTTATGACCGGTGCCTGGCTTTCAAGCAATTAATTAACATTCACTTTCTACAAAACACTTCAACATATGCCCAAGCTCCACTGATACCTAAGTTAAACATTTGCTCAAGCACTTAGTCAAATAATAAAGATTCCCCAAAAGCTTTATTTTAGTTGCATCCACAAGCAGGCTGAATAGAGAAAGCTGGTGGACAGGTACCCTTTAAATACCATCGCATAGCCACTTAGAAAATCAGTTACTTTACAGCAATTAAAAGTGAAGAGACTTTATAATAGCAAATTCATTGTTATTTTTTCCTCTTTCCCTCAGGAGGAACCCAGATCTTACTAAAGTTGGGACAGCCTTAACTAGTTAAAATACTGTTGCCTGGGGTAAGAAAGAGGCTACAGACACTCATAACGGCTTTCTCCTTACAGCGGTTTCCTTCTCTCCTTCCAATGCCAGGGTTTACTTGAAACAAGACATTCGTCTCGTTTCCAAACCTTGCGCACACCCAACCAGCAAACAGCCATAGCAGCACGGGCATTTAGGTGGACAATCCCTGCACATGCAGCAAGTGATGAAAAGCAAACGTTGGCATCTAAAAGCTCATGAGAATTAACATGACTGAAAATTATTTGCATCAAGTATTACCTGGGGAGTTAGAGATACATATTTTTCTTAAGAACCTCATCTGTCTACGGTATTTCTGGGTGAAGGAAAAAGATTTAAATCATGATGTAATTTATTTATTATTAATTGTCTCTCTTTAGGTCTTGCTACAGTTATTAATACCTAATTGTTTGAATATAAAGCTTAAAAATGTCACTGACAATGGCACAAAGTTTCATTCCAGGTCAAAATAACATGAAAAAGAACCTTAGTCATCGTAATTCAAGGGGGTTTTTGTGTTGTTTTAAACGAATTGGTTGGTATAACTTCAGTTACAAGAAATCCAATTTTAATGAAGTGTTTGTGTGATCTTCCTGACAAAGAAAGATTTTTCTGGGATTGCTTTTGCCGTCCACTCTTTTCTAACCATCTCTAAGTAGAGGTGGGCATGTGGAGAAGACACGGAGAGAGAGTGCTAGACTGAAAAACTCAGCCTCTGGATCTGAAAACATTCCTTTCGAAAAAAAGGATGCAATGAAGCACCAGTTGCAGAAAACCAAGTGGGAGTGGTTTCCTTCTCCTTCCACAACAAAGCCAAATCAAATCTTGAAAACTGGAAGAAAACACACTTGCTTTTCTCCCATCCAATTCAGACTACTTCACGACAGCACCAAACAAGTCTCTCAAACTCGTCTGCTGCCGTTCGCAGCTCCCCGGGGCTCTCTGCGGAGCAGAGGCACGGAGATGCCTGCAGATGAAGCAGTGGAACAGCCTATGCCTCATCTTGGAGTGCTTCTGCTTGGGTGTCACCTCTGACCTGAGCAGTCCCATTGACAAAGCCTTCAGAGGTGGTGAAGCAAGAGAATTTGGGCCATGGTCCCTGGGGCTGGAAATGGCCACCTTGAACTGTGGCATTTTGCCAAGCAAACGTCTGTGGCAGGAGAAGGCATTTCAGCTTGCCCCCAGCCGAGGACTCCTACTCAGCATTGCAGTCTGCCTGTATGAGTGGTGGAAATGTTGCCTTGCCCTTGACACCAAAACTCAAGACTCAAAGCTTTACTGAAGGCTGATAATCAGCTACTCCAATAAACTCCGGTAGGTACCCCGAACAGCGTATTTTACATATCTTGACTGGGCTCAAAGGACTATAGCAGCTAAATATTGCCCAAGGGTAAACAGAGTTTCAGAGATGGTGGAATATTGCCGGCAGCTGGAGGCTGAAGGCAATATGCACAATCAAAGGAGCTACTGTTACCTTAGGCCATTTTACTGCTGCTCTCTCCAGGGAGAGCCACTGTTTGTTTATTGTCCTTAAAGTGTTCCTCTGGATGCTGATGGCTTTCTGCACACAAGGGCTTTGTATATAAACACCACACATCTGCAAGGAAACTTGTCAATGTGACAGCCTTTTGAGATGGCACAGCAATGGGCTGGAGTTGCTGCCCTGGGATTTGGTACAGAACTCGAACCCACAGAGGTCCAGACCACATCGCAAGTCTGAATCATTCCTTATCACATAGACCAAAAGGTTTTCCAGGAAGGCCGATCAGGTCTTCCCAATATGATTACGTAGGCCATATGCTTCTGAAGCACTGGTCTGTTTCTCTTCCTGTGAATCACCACACTCAGGGCAGAGGGAGCTGCGGGGTGTCAGAAGGGCAAATCTTAATGCTCACAGGCGAGCTTTAATACGGACAGGGTATTCTCTCAGTTTATTGCACATTTTAATAAAGCCTGACTGCTAAAGCTGTCAATAACCTTCATAACCCAGCTGCATGCGAAACCCGGCAAGCATTTTCTATTGCGTTGCCTGCAAACACCAAATCTCCATATATAGCTCTAATGGAAGAAAACTGATTTGCATTTTGTGGCAGATCCACCGTAGGCACTGCATCCTCCAGCTAGCAGAAGGTCTGTTTTAGTGAACCTTTCGGTTTTCCTCATGAAACTGAGTAGTTGTCACTTTTTTTTTTTAAATTCTTGCCTTTGAATTGATTGTTTGACAACAAAGATCTAAAAGCAGATTTACCATGTGGCACAGAAACTGTAGTCCAAAGAGAGTCAATTTTTGCAGGCATCCTTGTTTATTAGGTCACTCCTGATTAGTGTTATCACTTAAAAAACTCCAAAATAACCAGGATAATGAGTGAAAGCCACCACTCTGTCTTCATCCCAGAGGTCTTCACAAGCAATGCATGAGACACAAGCTCACGAAGCTGCCCTGGATGAGGCTGACCCACCTCGTGGGCTTGCAGCTATCTGCAGTGGCAACTGGGAAGTGACAGCAGCATGGGAGGGGACGGACTCAACCTTCACCAACCGAATGCACACGGGGCAAGATGAGGCACAGTGAATGTCGTTATCCTGCTGGGGACATGCCCAGAAATGAGAGAATTAGGAAATGTCAGAAAAAGACAAAACGAGCAGAAACAGAAAGCCTTGAGAACACCTTCACCCACTTTTGAGTTGTTTCTTTTTTTTTTTTTTTTTAAATAAAAATGTGCTGTTTGACTCAGGCTTGCTTAAAATATTTGTCTTGTGCTGTGTGAGCAGCATCCCAAGTCCAGACCTCACAGAAGTCAGCGAGCAGAATGGGACGAGACGCGCACATTTCCACATCTACCCTCGGAGAGCACAGACTCCCAACGGAACGCCGAGGCTGCGACCTCAGCACCAGCCAGCTCGAGTGGCTGTTTCCAGAACAGTTTCAGAGGCCCAAAACAGCAACATGCAGTCTCAAGGTACCAACAGAGGCATTTGGATAACACCAGCCTTGTTTCTCGCTATTCCAGCAGAAGTGTCCGTCCTCCACATGGGAAGGAGATAGAGGAATGTCCTGGAGGAGTTCGGGGGTTCAGGGAGCCCCCAAACCCCTTTGCTCCTTGCCACCACCCCTGCTTGGTTTCAGAGTTATTTTCCTCCTCATAATCAGACACGTGGAGCACATGCCGGAGGTATCAAATGGCTACGGGGGCACAATCACGTGGCAGAGGCCAGTCCGTACGCAGGGCACTGCTCGCATCCCGCCCGTCCCTGCAGTGCTGGTGCCCCCCGCCAGCCCCCACTGGGCCCGGTTGTTGGACTCTTCTGGTCTCGCCCTCCCACACAGCGGGTGCAGACGACATGATGAAAGCTTCAGGGAGGAATTTTTGCCAGCATGTATCTTTTTACTATTGTTGCAGGTTGGCATCTCCAAAGAGCAAGGAGAGGGTGCCAAGTTTATTACTACACAAGTTTTATAATTTACAACCTGCACAACGGAAGGCTGAAAACACAGCAATTTTGCAGGGTAATTCTGGGCAGTAACCATCCTGCAGCACCAATTATTAAAACCGCTTGCGCACATTAAAGCTATAAAGATTAAAAATATAGCACACTTGTCATTAAATATGAATGAAATCATGTAATATGTATTATATACCAGCGCAATGGCCAGCCGCGTGTGCTTCAGCACAACCCTACAGAAGAACTGCAAACCCCAAGTCCCAAATCAGCATGCCTTTTGTCAAAGCCGAGGAACAAGTTTGTCATGCAAAATAAACACAGATGTTCCAAGCACTGACTGTAGCGTTCAGGCGATGGCTAGGAAAAGAAAGTGCTTCAGGAAAATATGCCTCTCATTGCAAGGCGACCGGCCCTGCACATACTGTACTTCAGCATCAGCTGAGGCTGGATGAGTCATTTAAAGGACATATCCTGTTGTTGTTTTTAATTTCGTTTGCTGTTCATTGTATTTTTTCCTCTGTTCTCAGTCTTGAAACATATTCAAATGGCTCCCCAGGCTGATGTGCCTGGCATGCTTTGGTGGCACAGGCACTCTCTTGCATGTTCCTTACTAAATCTGCTTCACGTTTCAGAAAGGCTAGAGTTTATTAGCACCTCAGGCCTTGCTTTGCTTTTTTATTGCAACTGTTTCCCTCTTTTCCCTCATTCTGTTCCCCTGAGAAATGAATCATTTTCTGTTGTGCCACACAGAGGAACATCTTTCGGTTTCTCCACCTACCGCGTGCAGTTCCCTGCCACACTGTTCAGGTACACATACACCTGTACAACTGTTCCTGCCCATACAGCGTGTGTGTACACATGCACAAGGGCATCTCTCAACTTCAAGCCCAGTTTTAATATTTTTCTAGATAAAAGTATATAGTCATTGTTTCCTGGTAGAGCTAATACTTATCTTGGCCAGGAAAAAAGATCAGCTGAAGCTATGGGAAAAGAAGTTAGGATTCTGCCTTAAAGTTGCATTTTAAAAATAAGCCTCTGTAGTTGTAATGAACAACAAAATTGGCTGACTTCGACTTTGAACATGGAATGATTTAGCCTTTTGGAAGAAAGATGGTGAGGCTATAAGAGACTCTAAGTTGAGTTCCTGTTTCTCAGCTTGGCCACAGACTTGTGTGGGACTGATCGGCTTCTTTCTTCTCTGCCTTCATCCCTTAGCATGGCCACAGCACTCAGAGATGGTGTTTCTGTGGACATACTATGAGAACAGGACACAGGAAACACAGAGCCTTTTGGACAGTCAGTGAGAAGGACCATGGTAGAATGACCCTCCTCCCAGCAAGGATTCTTTTGATCTGCTTTCTGTAATCCCACAGAAACAGCTTTTCAGTTCAATAACCCAGTAAACTACACATCTTTGTCTTCACAGCATGACTTTGGGCCTGTTTCCCTGAGAACTCATACAGATTTTATGAAGTCAAACATGTGACATGGGCATGCCTGTACCCGCTCAGACCCTGGTACTTCATGCTTGCATGCCACTTTGTGTGACGAGCGCAGCCTTCTCTTTCAGCCCACGGAGCGCACTACCCTACGCACGCTTACAGAACAAAGCCCAAGGATAACTCCACACACACTTATCATGGAAACCACCACTGCTGAAGCTCAGAAGTACCTCTAAATTTTTCTCAAACATGAAATCACTCTAGATTCTGATGCACCAGAAGATGAAAGCACAGGCACAAGTCCCACCCGCTGGCCATTTCACCTTCCCCAGCTGAGGGCAGGCTTTTTCCTCCAAAATTCGAACCACACCAAAAACAGTTCCAGGCCAAGGGGCTGATTCTGCTGGAGGATGAACAAGATGATACTCCTCCACCATACCTTCCCTTACTTTTTACAACCCTGCTGAGATCAGTCCGTTGACAAGGAGTAACCTGGCTAGCGACCGCATGCCAAGTGCATCTCTATACCTGTTCAAAACCTCATCAAAAAGTTTGTGTAGACCAAACATAGCTGCCAAGAGGTAAAACCACAGCTGTTTCCTCTGTAACAATTCACGCCTATAAGTTTCACAACGTTCTTTGCTTGCGGACATTCTGTCCCCTCAGCTTCTTCCCTTCGCAAACAGTAAGATGAAATCGTTCCCCCTCATTACCGTGTGCAGTAACACACTTCACTTCATGGCATACATTCTGTCAGAAACTTTTTTCTTTTCTGTAGCAGTACTTGAAATACTGAAGTCAACATTCAGGATACGCCATGCTTAACCCTCTCAGCCCTCCTCTCGCTAATAATGCAGATACTCACTACTGCATTACTGTTTCAAACTTGGAAAAGTATCTCCTGAAGACTCACTCATCTCTGACAGCCTGACACTCTTCTGCCCTTTTCCTTCCCTTGACTTCAGTTCAGCATGGAGGGCTAGGAACCTCACTGAGCAGAAGCTGGTGCATGTTTGTGTCTTCTGCCTCTTCCTTCAGCCAAGGCATGTGGGGAGGGACCTACCAGCCTCATCTGCCCTAGCCTGACTTGACAGAAAAGGTGCACACAGCACAGTCAAAACTGGTAATGAAGCTTCTGTGCTCTTCTAACTCACTGCAAGACACTTGCAAACAGCTATAGAGAAACTAGTATTTTCGTGTACCAAAAGGGGAAAATGGTACGTGACCTGACCCAGAAGTACCCGTTCATCAAAACTGCCTACATACTTGATTTAGATGATATGCATATACAAAACAGTCAATAAAACTACTCCAAAATTAAGCTAAGACCATTCTGTACAAAAAATGCTCTTCCAGGATTAGGATCAAAGCGTTAAGCTCAAAAACCAATCAAGAAAACCTACAACCCTACTGAACTCCAAAGAACCTTTCAGGAGCTGCCCAGGCTTGGACAGAATTACAGTCTTCAGTCCTGATTCGGCTCCCAAACCGGTAACGCGCCAGCTGAACGAGCTCACATACACACCAAGCTCAACATCTTCATAAACATCCTCATGCTGAAAGGCCAAACAGCACAACTACAGCGGTGAGCAGTGCTACTGTCAGCAGGGTAGTAATGCTGGTCTCAGGCACGTTACATCAGCGTAATTTAATTCAGTTCCCTGCCCTGAATAAGCTTTTCTGGCATATGCAAGGGTATGTTGGTCAAACTGTCCGCACTGGGGAGGTTTTTCTTCCTGTTATAATTATGCCTAAGCTTCAGCCTTGACAAGGACCGATAGACCTGCAAGAAGGAAACAAACCACCTACCATAGATCTTACCTGACTAATCTAAACTAAGCAACTGAGCTTGAATTTCCAGTATTTTGAGTACTGAATTTGCCTGGACATTTGCATAAAAACAGCCATGGATGTGGGAAGGAGAAACAAAGAAAAGTTCATGGAGTGAACTTCAAAAACGTGAGTGGGTGCAGAAAACCTGGGATACTTGCAAATATTTACTATGAATAGAACAAGAGGTTAAATTTGTCAAGTAAATTACTTGCAGAACATTCTTCTCCCAGCCCTAGTTAGCAGTAGTGAGCCTGAGACAATGGATAATTCATTACCCACGCATCTCTGTCTGAACAGGGCAACGCAAGTCATTTGGTGTCTGTAGACCTAATTAGGTGTCATTAAATGGACCGATGCTCATTTTCCTGCTGCACGACTGAGAAGCCAATTTGTTTGTGTGATGCAAAGGCAGAGGAAGCTTTAAAATCTGCTTCAACTTCGCATAATGTGACTGCAACTGGAACCTGGGGAGGGAGTAAGGGGGTACAACACGGGACAGGTTTCTGGCCCCCTGCACTGCTCGTGTGAAGTGTGCAAGCAGTGCACAGCTGCCAACGTTCAGTTTGCTATTGAAAGCAGCAGGTCCCATACAAAACACACTGCAGCCGTGGAAATCTGGAGGGAAGGAAGCACAAAATCCCAACATCCGGAAAAAACCCTCCTTAGTGAGGTATTTTACACCTTTCTGTGTTTTATCCACTGCTGATCATTACAGGAGAAGAGCATAAGCCAGAGCCTACTGAGGCCAAGGTAACGTTTCCTAGAGAATCATTCAGGCGGTTGAACACAGGCGTTCAGTGCCCCTCTGCACAGCCTAGAGGCACCCAAACGCAAGGAAACGCTCAGCACCTACTCCCAGGCACGTGAACTGCTCCCAGAGTGGTTTCAGTGGGCTCCGGCTGTAGCTCCTCATCGCCTCTGCAGCTAATAAAAACTCAGCTGCAAGACCAAGTTAGGTGAGACACTCGCAACACCTCCTGCTTCTGTGTGCAGGTAACTACTATTTTTTTTTTTTTAACTAAATATTTCAACTGGAGCCCAGCCCTCTGACGCTGCTGCGATACATGGATTCTGCTCTGATAAGTATATTCTGCTAAATCCAAGGCCTGTTTGTGGTTTGGGGATGTACCCTAAATAATATACAACCAAGTACTTTTGCTATTTCTGATCCAATTATCCTGTTTAGTTTTCTTTGTACTTTAAGCTGAATATTTACCAATGCACCAGCATTAACTGACGTTGTCCCAAACAGGTACTTATTTTTCTATGGAGTGATGTAAATGTTTTAGATATCATATAAGGACACTTACCAGGCAGACCCAGTTTTGAATCTGGATGACGGAACGTCATGTGAAGATAAATAAACTGCTAAAGGCACAGAGCAACAAAAGCTTGCAGAATTACTGCTAAAGTGCCGTATCAGATCCACATATATACTCAGTGATCACACTGAACCTAACCAGGTAGAAGAAGGTTCTAGAAGAACCTGCTCTCCTGTGGCTGAGTTTACATGCCCATACAGGGATTATAGACCGTGTCCATGCTGTTATTTCATTAAGGCAGCCGCCTCCAAACTTCTCCAGTGCAGAGGCTGCCTGTGCAGTACAAAGGCAACCACAGTGAAGCAGTCTGCCAAATAGCATCCTCCACCACTCCAAAGCCACGCTGACGTTACGTATGCCACACCAAATACTGTCAGTTGCACAAAACATTCTGGAACAACAGCCCAAAAACACTGATGTTGAAATACTGCAAGATGTGGAAATGGCCCTATGGACTACACTTCAGAAAGCAGTTATTTAACCACATATAACCACCAGGACTCACGCTATGCTGGCCTCTCAATGCTTGAACACTATTGCAAATGTTAACAACCACCTTAAACCATCTTCCGAGATTGCCTTCGAAATTCGTGTCTTTCAATAACAGATTTGTGGTGACAGCATTTCTAGTTTGGAAGGCAGCCACAGTTTGTTAAACTGAAGGTAGATACCAGTACGAAAATTGGAAGTTTTAACTACCTTTCTCCAGAATTTGCAAATCCCACAACTAGGGAACAGCCTCAGCCTTGCTTGGCACTCATTGGTAGCAGCCAGCCCATGTGCATTGTGCTGTAAGACCCTGCTGCCAGTCCATTAAAAATGACAACACTCGGGTCTCTCCTCAACACCTCCCTCCCTGTTCACAGACCAGAGCTGCACGTACTGGGCCAGGACAGGAGCTAAGCAACATCACACACATCGAGCATTTGGCCCACACCCTCTAAACACAGGAACTCGGCCAGGTCCTTTACACAATGAGGAACACAACCCACCAGAAACTACCTGCAGGAAACCAAGCAGCTCACCAAGTAGCAAAGGAAGTAAGCCCCAGTTTCTTCACCCAAGTTCTATGAGCTCAAAGGACACTTCTGTCTGGGACTCCAAAAGAACCTATGACAGTTTAAAACCAAGCGTGCACTGAAACCGGGTAGGGCTTGCATATTTTTGTCCTACACCGATGCTTTTCACATACTATTGCAGGCAAAGAGCACTTTCCTCAAGACTGTTCTTGTTTTGCTGCCTTCAGCTTACTCCTGAACTACTAAGGGCCTGGAAGAACATGAGAACGTGCTAACAAAGCCACTTACAAGTTGGAGGAGAAGCCTAAGGAAAGATTACTTGCTATTTCTCATTAGGGGAATGTCGCAATTCACTGAAATGACTGGGTAGAAGGTTTAAACCAGTCAAAGATGACCTTAACAGAGCAAGCTGGGAATGCCAGAAAGTACACAGACCCAGAACACAGCTGGGCAAAGCCACAGAAGAAAGGTAGATGGGGTTAAAACGACACAGGTATGACTGCCAGCCCGCCGACACGGCAGAAGTCAAAGAAAGCTCAGTCAGTCACCGACATCAGTTCAGGAGAGGACGTCATTACACAGGGAGAGACGCAGTATCACAGAATCAGAGTCCCATATGTAGGTCCATAAAGCTTTAAGTTAGCCAAGCTATGACAGTCTTTTCTGAGGTTGCTGCCCAGTGAAATATTGTCTATACTGTTTTGACTGATGTCAGCCTTGAAATTATTACTGGTAGAGTTTCATTTACCAATAAAAGAAAAAAGTAAACTCAAACATTCTCTTACAGAAAACCTGTGTTTATGTTTTCATCAAGACACTACTTCAAACTTGACCTTGATAGAAATAATAACCAACAGCCCTTCAAATACACTTAGGGCAAAATCTAAGGGGGTGGAAAGACAAGGAAAGCAATTCAGTTTGAGTGTCTGCAAAGGAAACATTAACTTCTTACACAGAATCTTTTCTTTTTAAATTTACCTCTTTACTGAGTCACATAAAGGAAGATGCTTTTCCTCATTCTCTTATCAGACAGGAAAGTACAGAGTATCATACTGACTGCCTCATCAGTAAAGGCAGATACACTTCCTTACAAGCTAAAACAATTTTCTCTTTAACCAAAACTGAACCAGATTATGCTGCTACATGGAAAGCATGTACAGCGTCTGCAGATTGCATTTGTCCTCCCAACCTCCTGGTTACCTGCCTACATCATATGTGGGGTGGTGGCAATTATTCCTTAAATATTTAGGGGTTCAGGCCAGGCTCTGTAAACACATTAAAAAAGAAGATGGTTCTTGCCCTGAAGAACTTTTGGTCTGACATAAGATACAACTGCTCTGGTTACTCTACATCTGTACGGTCCTCCAAACAGTATCGTTGCTGCTAGCACAGGCATCTTCTCCCTTTTGCTACTCATATTGACACTGCTGCAGATATGAACAAGGTAAAAATACTAAACATGTCTCAATTTGTCTGTTTTCTGTCAATATACTACAGGACACAACCACATCCTTATATTTTCCATATATTCCTGCCTCACGTAAGACTGCAGGACAGCAGTGCTCATTGCTTTCTAGCATCCTGTTTCAGTGTGTGTTTGTGCATTGCTGCTTCCTTTATTTACTGAACCTTTACTTAAAACCTCTCAGGATTTGCAACTTCAAGCTTTCCAAGACACTCTTTGCAGTTGTGCCTCCCAAACAAAACCACATCTCACCTACTTAGCCCACGGGAACGGCAGGGGGTCCTATCAGGCCCGTGCCTCTAGAGAGGGGGATCTGAAGCAAAGAGGCATTATAGTGAAAGTGCCCATTACTTTTAAGTACGCAATTCAAGATGCCAAAAACTCACAATTTTTTATATAGCACATCCTGAACTCCAAGCCCAGCTCCCCTTTAATTCAGACAGACAAGTAGCATTCTGCGTTCCTTCAGAGCACACCCAGGGAATGAAGGGTGTGCTAACAACCTCCTGGAAGGAGGCGGTCAGGACAGCACTTGCACGAAGACCGTACTGCACGCAGGAACTGAATTCTGTTCGTGGGGAACCCTTTCTTCCCCATGAAGACACTTTACTCCCCATGTGACAGTCCCCTGACGTACGCACTGTGCAGCTTTCACAACTACAATACTTCTCAAAGACCCCTTCACGCGCTGCCCCAACCAACCTGCTCCTGTGCACACACAGGAGATGTCTGCAGCAAAGCATCTTGTAAGCATGATGCTCAAGATCACATTCCAGCAGTCTGGACAGCCTCCTTTCTGGTAATTTCAGCCCATTTAACTTTGCAGGTAAAACACTTCCAGTGTGCAGAGGGCCAAGAATTATATAAAATGTGAAATACAAATCTATTGTTAAACGATATTCAGTTATCAGTGCTGTCTCTCTATTTTATGCTGTCTCTATTTTCTGAGAAGAAAAATCTCCCTATACAAGCATTTTCTAGGCTACTCCACAGGCTGAAGCAACTTCCACTTTCTTAATTAACTATTAATTATAAGGCACTAAGTAATACGTGGACTATGAACTACTCCCTCCATCTCTTCTCAGACACTCACATGGCTTGGGCTTACGCTTTTGTAACAAGGATCTAAGAGACGGCTTTTGTTAAGTTCTGGCTTTTGTGGTCAGGAGAATCTTGGCTTTTGTCTTTCAGAGGGGTTACTATCCTTCAGAATCAGAGAACAGCTGCGAAACCCACCACAAGTAAGGACAGTTTTTGTTTTGGTCCTGTGAATCCTGCAGCCAAACTCCCAAGACCAAGGGGGACCAGGACCAGCTCACCGTCTGGGGCTGGGGTTAGCGGTGCTCTGACACACAGCTGCCCGAGTCACATACAGACCCGGGGACGCCTGCGTCCTCTTCTCTTACGCAATTAGGGCTCTGCCATAAAGATCCTGCAGTGCTTGATTACCCACAATTTTCTGCTAAAAGCATGCATTGGTCATGCTCTGCACTTGCTCGCATAGGCAATAAGCTTTATCAGGCCAGATTCTCAGCTGGCGCATTCCTCAGTTAATAAACTGAACTCTGTCGAACTGTTTTACACCAGCTGCTAATGTGGCTTCTTGGTCTTTGTTTTTAATTGCCAGCTAAACATAATCCTACAGATGTGTACTTTGGGCTTGCTTCTACTAATCCCCTTAGCTTTGAAATGGCCAATGAAGGGAGAAAGGCAAGAGCCGGTTTACGTTTCGTGTCCATGGGTGTACACCGGTCATGTCCTACCAACACACTCACGCTACAAGGTGAGGCAGAGCGGGAGGACTTCACCTCGCCTGCTCCTTGGGAAAGCCAGCCACAAAGTCCAAACAACTGCTACTGATTTCAGGAGGCAGAAGACAGCTTCCATTTTCTCCTCACAGAGAAAATTGCAGCCAACAGCTTGGTTTTTAGCCAGAACCGTACATATGGATAAAATGGGGTCACCTCCCATTCTCAGGAATTCAACATTTATGCACAGCTGTTTCAGCTGGACTGATACCAGTGCACAATGTACCAGCGAGGGTGGCCCTGGATCTTTTGATCTATGGAAGAAACAGAAAGGGTAAACGGGAAAAAAAAAAAAAAAAGAATGGGATCAGAATAATATTTCTGGTCTTTTGCAGCACTGTCAAGCAGAGAAATCTGGAACCCACAGTGTTAACACGTATAAGCTGCTTCAACAAGGGAATATATACTGTTAAATCTTGGGAGTTATTTAAAATGCCAGTGAGTATAATAGCAGTGCTCTGAAATAACCATTTCATCTGCCTACATTACTCTAAAATTAATGAATAATGAAGCGATGCCCTTCACATTCTCTTCCCTTTCCATTCCAAGATATATTGATCAGATGACATTTATTTAAGTTTGGGATAATGTATTAATTTCAAGATAATTATTCAATATACTTTTGTCACTGTTGATATGCTTCAATGTCATACAGGGGCCAGGGGATGAATAAACTGTTATCTGACATTGCTGGACAGGGTGCTAGAAATAAATGCAATTTTTCTCCTTGAGAGTCACTGTCTTAGTTTTTCCCTTTCTTTTTTCCCCCTTCGGTGGGGAGGGAACGTTGAGGAAGGCGTTCTGATGGAGCGGAGCCAGGCGAGACAGCTAAGGGGGGGTGGAGGGAGGGATACCACTGTGGGATGGACTGCTCTTTCGTTGTCACTGGGGTCAGCCTGACGCTTAGCAGAGCTGACAGAGCCCATCCTTAGTGGATGCCACTGCAATATTAACACTCATTTGGAGCAGATGTGGCTAAAAGCATGAAACATTGAATAAACAGCTGCCACAGATCCAGTGCCATTGCATGAGCGCTTATGTTCTATTAATGCGGTGCGTTCCCGGGGCCGGGAGGGCAGCCGTTACTCCCCTCAGCTCTCGGGCAGACGGGGCAAGCGGCCGCATTGCGGCGACGCAACGCAACACTCCTTTGGCAGCACGTCACGCTGCACCCTCGCCTCACGCAACGCCCACCTGGCCCCTTCGCACCGCTCCAACCGCTCCTTTTACCTAGCAACATTGGTTTTGCTCCAGATTTATTTGTACAGAAAATGATAACTTTTTTTTTTTTAATCTTCAGTCTTTATGTGGGCTTCCATATATCATCACAGGAGACAGATAGCAAAATGGGACAGTAAAGATTCAAAAATCCCAGCTCGGCTTTAGGACATCTCCAGTGTAAATCTAGAGTAAATCTATTGACCCACACGGACTTATTTCTGGTGTGACTGAGAGCTAAAATCTTAGCTGTCATGTGTGCGGAGGAGAAGACGATCAGTACGAAAACGTGCCTGCACAAGTAACTGATGAAAGAAGAAACACGTAGCAAGCAAGGCGTAAGATGGCATACTCTGTTACCTTATGTTTTAGCTCAGCGCTAAAAATTCACACAAAGACTGCAAGCACTTCTCTGGATCCCAAATAAAAGCAGACCATCAATGGAGCTCTTGGTCAGTGCAAGTTCTTTGCAGCCAGCAGGCATGCAGTCAGAGTTACAAAAAAGACACGTTTCTTAAAAAAATCACCTCCTTGCTAGTAAAAAGCCCACACCACCACCAGTGACATGAGCGCTGCAAAGTCTCTGGGCAAGCAAGAAAGGTGCCGCTTGGTTCAACTCACACGCACACGCTCTGAAAACCCCGCATTGCAACACCCTCCTGAGGTCACAGCTCTGCCAGGATAGAAGTAAACCTTTTTATGAATTACTCCAGCTCTTTTTAAGAAGACCCTTTCCCACATCCCCAAGGGCTGCAGGAGCTGTGAGTAGCTGGTTCCAGAAGCAGAATCACTGAGATAATCAGAGATTGTCATGAGAAGATGATCAGTTTAGTACATCTAGAGGAGAGAAAGAGGACCATGTTTTCCCCTACCTTGCTAAGCAGTCAGGAATGAGTTTGAGAACATTTTCTACAGTGTTCCTGGGGCATTGGAGCTTCTCAGGACCTCTCCTGCGCTAAGATGCCACACTGTCTGCTAGGAAATCACAGACCACGCGTGCCACCAGTTTACCAGTGTCAGTCACCGGACGTGGGAAGATGAATGATTCCGCCTGACAAGGGGAAGGGATGCTGCATACGCCGAGGAGAAGCTTCCTTATGCGGGGCCGGACTACAGGGCTCGCAGAAGTGATGTAGGTCCAGCGTCCATTCTCCAGCAGGCTCTCCTGGACTAAAGAATGAGCATGCCTGGTGTTGAAACAGCCACAACACTCCTCTCAAACAGAAGGTCTAGGTATTCCAGACGACTCACCCTAGAAGTCATGGGAGCTTTAGGAGAGACTTCTGCTACAAACAGTGACTCTCCTCTGACCTTAACAGGACAAGGAGAAGAGCCTCCTGCCCTCTCCTCTCCTGCCTCACCTTGCAGCAGTACCGCAGCTCTGCAACGCAACCAGCCTCCAGCTGCAGCCTGCGAGGAAGCATGGAGCCTGCTGCATCCCTAAGTGCCCACCCACAGCTGGGTCCCTGGGAGGTGCACACGTCCCCGCGTGCTAGCGTAGGCCTCAGTGCTACGTGCTGCGGCACCGGCTGATAACGAAGGGGACTCTGGCACGTGTTTCCTTGGTGGGATTACAATGACACAGGTGGTCTAAGTTGCTCTGGGTCTTCTGCTCTTCAATAATTTTGCTGCAACAAACCTACTGCTATTTAAGGATCTGCCTAACATGCCACTTCTCAAAGTGAAAATGCTTTAACGGTACGAGCACATCACACAGGAAAGCTTAACTAAAGGCCACCCGCTCGCTTAGTAGACTTCTGTTGAACAGTGGCAGTGAGTTATGCTCACAGCCAAGAAAAACTGCTGGAAAATGAGTACAGTGTGGCCATGTAAAGTCAACGGGACTGTACCAGCATCCCTGAGGACTGAAGAAGACTTGAGACCTGTGCATCCATAACCAGCTCTTACCTAGCTAGTATCTTGTAACCTATGGGACTAGTGCCTCTACGTGGTGGTGAGTCTTTGAAGAAACCGTGGAGAAAGAAGGGACTTGGACTTCTGCTCACTCCTCTTGCTGCATGCCTGCACTGCTCCGGGCAGCATCCCCAGGGAGCTGTATTCACTGTACAGAAGAATGCTCCATAGCAGCTGTTGCCATTCATGTCCTGCACCTCCAGAACAGGAATAGCCCTTTTCCATCTCTCAGACAGAAACAAAGAAAAATATTACGGGAATAAACATCACTATTTGGGGCTTCATGCCTTGTGACTTTTACCTTATCAAATCTATGCGACAAATTTCAGGGGGGTGAGCTCACTGCCTTTAAAAAAGTTCTACTGGTGACAGATCTGAAGCTGTGAAAATAAGAATCCTAGTATATATAACCTGTCGGGCGAGCCAAATTCTCTAACATACCAGGACTGCAGAATTTTGACTGCAGATCTTAAAGGTTGACTTGAATGAGAAATATGTAGAAAAGACGACACTAGTCATCTCCTCAGAAACACCCGGGCTCTTGCATAAGAGATGAGGTGACACTGCTGACCCTGTAACATCCTTTAGCCAGCACAGACAGACACTAGTGCCATTTCTCCGAGGCTGACAATGTGTGGCTCCAAGGGGACAGTGTACCGTAACAGCCTCCTCAACACCACTGCTGAAGCCTGTGTGAGGACCTGGTACAACACCGAGTAGGAGTTCACTAGAGAGGAGGTGCATCAGGCTCCTATAGACTATGGCCAGTTCCTCATCTGTATGCCACTTTCAGATCTGAGGGGTTTCAAAATGATTTTTGCTGTATTTTAAGACAGCCATCTCTTCACCTGTCACCTATCTAAGCTCTCCTACATACGGTAAGTTCAGGTGTAAAAATAAGTTGAGACTGCTGAAGTAAACACTATTAATTTACCATTAATTAACATAAAGCCCCATTAACCAGGAGTCCTATTTGAAAAGAATATCTGGCTTTGTTCTATTTAAGAACCAACTCCTGAAGAGGGTCAAAAGCAAAGAGAGCAAAAAGAGCACACGGCATGGGTAAACCTGTAACTTAAGCACTATTTCAAATAGAACATGTTACCAAGAGGGCAGAAAACAAAAGTACACTGATAGCTAGGACCCTAATCACTGGCACCTCTTTGCCTCCATTTCCTCCACCTTGCTCGCGGTCACCAAGACATTAACTCTGTCTTTACTGTATGACAGGACTGCGTTTTGATACATGTGGAAAGGACGTTTCTGGTGCCTGCAGACTTCTAGCTATTTAATTGAGATATGTTTGTCACCATTATTATTTTACAATTGAGTCAGATGCCATTTTTCCCCATCCAGAACCAGGTATTTGCTGTTCAGGTTTTCAAGCGCAAAAGCAGCCACTGCAACTTGTGAGACAAGGGGGGACACAGGACTCGGGTTCCTGATACGGTGTGCTGTGATGGAATGCAAATTCTCCCTTCGGTGCAGTAAATCACACTTGGCTTTGCCGCCTGTGCCGTTTGCCAGCTGACAGGTTCCAGTTTTCCTCTCCCTTGTCCTAGTTCACCGAAGGTACCTTCAGTTGTGCTGAACCCTGCCTTTTATTTTTATGATGCCTGTATTTGCATGAGGCACAATGGTAACAAAAAGAAAAAACAGTGAAGAAAGGATCAACAACACAGGGCAAGACTTCCCAAGTGAAGTGAGATGCCATGGAAGTAGAGATGACACTGTGGCACAGCAGGTTACACTGACACAATAAAGGATCCTCTCCTCCCTCCCTCAGCATCACCCACAGGATACAACAGCAGCACAATGAAGTGTCATTGCCATCATTAGTGACATGATGGACTGTCCTCCACTAATTCACCTGATGGTCAGGTCTGTCCTCTGTTCACCTCGTTCCACCTTTCAAGTGTGCTCCTGATCCTCAAACCTCAAGCAGCACGTTCTATAAATCAGACTGTCGGCAGTTTCTCTTCAAAATGAGCAAAACCGTACACTCAACTTCCCTTTCCTGTGTCTGTCATCATTCTGCCTAGTAAATCAGAAGCTGATATATATTTGTTATCTCCCTGACAGAATGGAGATGAGTCAGCGTCAGCAACTCCCCAAAGGATCTGAAATTCATACCGGTGACAACTCTTGTCTTTTCTGCTGCCTTTTCATCAATTAACATAATTCAGAAAGCTGTATTTCCCTACTTCTGTATGTGTTATTTAGTTCTTATGTGTTCAAAGCTGATAAATAACAACTGGGGAAGGAAGAGGCTAAAAAATTTCTCAAGGTCTCCCTTTTATTGTATAGCAAGACCTGAACCACCCTAGCACACCACAGAAACAGCACCTCCAAAAGATACTCCTGAATCACATGACAGCACGTAACCAGAATGAATTTGGAATTAAATGCTGTGTGCATAACATGAATAAGCCACAACTGATTCCCAGGATGCACATTAGCCTATACTCCTTGGAAGAGATGCTCTGAAGTTATTTTGGGAAGTATTCAAAAAATGCCTATGTGACTTAGCACATCAATGAGAGCTGTATTTTTAATTCACACAAAGCTTTTGCGAATGTCGCTATGTGTACATATATGGCTAATTTAAAAATATATTGGGCAGCCACAGAAATACTTCTACGCTCTATGTCCATGACTCACAAACCATCCCAAGGAAAAGGCCAGGAAACTTGCATCCAGTTTATGCCATATTTCCATAGGAAACAGACATCTGCTCCTTAAGACTTCTGCAGATGTGGCTGCATTTGTTTCTATTTCAACGACCCATATCGACACTACAAGAAAGTCAGCAGCCTCAACTAGCCCCTGGGCCAGCCCCTGTGTCTGATGGCACTCTTTTTCTAACTGGGCTTAAGTGAATTCTGTGCCTCTTGCAACATGGGGTGAGATACTAACATTGACACGCAAACAGTTACGCTACCTGGCCATTTCGAACCTCAAGACCCTGGGTGAAGGCTTAAGTTGATAGGAAATGTGAACATAGCACTTGCTCTTCACCCCACACTCTGGAAGTAACACAGCAACCTCTTGATCCAGCCACACCAGGTAACACAGCGACTGCGGAGCCACACCGATTCAAACCCTCCGGTCTGTGCAGAGAGGCTTCACCCTGACAGCGGCGAGACGGAACAGGGCACCGCAGTCCCGGGGCAGCAGACAGGAGGGGTGGGTGGGACATCCAACAGCAGGGTGCTGCAAGCACCCAGCTGAGCCCCGAGCCGGGCAAGGCTCAACGCTGCGCTCTCTTCCAGAGCCAGGAGGGGGGCCGGGACCACCCCACAAGCCAACCTGCACAGACAGCCCTAGACAACAGCACAACACCGCGGGCTTCCACCTCACTTAGAAGGGTCCCCAAACACTTTTTTGGTACCTCTGTTTTCCAGCTAACCAAAAAAAAAAAAAAAAAAAAAGTGGTTTGACATCTAGAGATGAAAAATGCAATGGCTAAGCAAGACGGCACGAATGAAGGCCAGGACTGACTTGTCCTGTGCATCTACCAGAGATACTCTAGGGCACCTGCAAGTATTTTAGCAGCAGATGCCCGCCTCTTGGCAACAAGTTCTCAACTGCAGCCCTCCTTTCTTCCTTTCAAATCCTACAGGGAACCTGTGCCAACCTTTTTGCACTCGCTTCCGTTTAAACAGGCAGATTCTTTCATGCATTCTTTTTCCGCGTTTCATTTCAAAATAGAAATAAAAACACACTCCCAACAATGACACCACAAGCAAAGCCTGCAGTCAAGAGTATGGCTTTCATATTTGCTTCTTTCAAGGGTTTGTCTTTAGCCTTTAAAGAAAGGGAAAAAAGTCTGAATGATAAGCAAGGTTATTCTGATTCCATCTGACAGCTTTAAAGTGCACCCCTTTCTCCTCAAGAGACTTTGATCCTCTGGCTAACAGGACTTGTAGCTGCAGAAAATTACCTTGTCATCTGCAACACAGTGTTACAGGCTAGTATTGACAGTGCAAAGTGTCAGCAACCAATGCACAGACCAGCAAGGCTAAATAATTAATAATGCAAACTGGCTCGCCCTTTCCTCTCTCACCAAGCAGACACAGTCCAAGCTGGCTACTCGCTAGCATCCTGTGAAGGCAGCTTCCCTGTCTCATCCCGGCCCAGCAATCTCAACACTTACTAAAAATATGTACCAGGACAAAACCAAATCCATCAATAAAGAGCAAAGATCAAAAAAAGCGTGTGTGGAAACTGCAGAAATTTGCCAGCTACTTTATTCACCAGCAGGGCATAAAAGAAGCATCTGTACTTCCACTCGAACAAACGCTAAATCAAAGAGAATCCCCCAAGTAAAAGGTCAATGGCTAATCCACTGAGCTGTAGCACAGTATATCACTTACTCCATCTTGTAATAACACATGGAGGCAAGGGGGAAAAGAAGACAGAAAATCTATCCTGGTAGAAATAACACCCCTGGCTACTGGGTATGAAAAGTGCACTTCTAAAAGCCATGTCATGATTGAGATGAAACAGGGAAGGCAGTGAAAAGCTGAACCATCTGAAGGGTGAAGATACTAGGTGAAGTAGACAGGTGAGGCGAAAAGTCTCACATTTCTATACTTGGTTGCTTGCCGCTTCACAGCAATGCGCAGCTCCCTTTAATGCCCAATGGAGCATCTCCATTGAGTGGCTCTGACTCCCCAGCTGTTGGA